>Ga0335074_10000145_pt1 | contig 113830 bp, 106 predicted proteins | sample Lox_Sample_23_FD_206715 | JGI IMG/M metagenome (GOLD analysis project Ga0335074, IMG submission 206715) | Soil microbial communities from Loxahatchee National Wildlife Refuge, Florida, United States - Lox_Sample_2.3 | ecosystem: Environmental > Terrestrial > Soil > Wetlands | place: USA...
CGCTCCTCGATCCATTCCGCCCGGCGCTCGTGGTCTACGAGGAGCAGTACGAGGCCAAGGCCCAAGCATGTGCGGCCGCCGGCGATCGACTCACGCGGGTCGAGACCGCTGCCGACAACGGTGCAACGCTCGGCACCTACGCGATGGATGGCGAGCGGGTGGCGATCGTGCTGCATACCAGTGGCACGACCTCGCGCCCCAAGGCGGTATTGCTCCGGCACCGCCACCTGTGCTCCTACATCTTCGGCGCGGTCGAGTTCGGCTCGGCCTCTTCCGGGGAGACCGCCCTCGTGTGCGTCCCGCCCTACCACATAGCCGGGATCATGGGTGTGCTGACCCCGCTGTACGCGGGACGCAGGATGGCGTTCCTGCCGCAGTTCGAGCCTCACGAATGGCTCCGGACCGCCGCGCGACACGAAGTCACCCACGCGTTCGTCGTCCCGACGATGCTCGGTCGGATCCTGGACGCGATCGAGGAGGACCCGGCGCTCGCGCCGAGCGGTCTGCGCCACGTGGCCTATGGCGGAGGTCCGATTCACCTCGCCGTGGTCGAGCGGGCGCTCAGACTGCTGCCCGAGGTCGACTTCGTCAACGCCTACGGGCTGACCGAGACCAGCTCGACCGTATCCGTACTCGCGCCCGAAGACCACCGCCGCGCGCTCGCGTCGGGCGATCCCGGCGTCCGCGCGCGCCTGGGCTCGGCGGGCAGAGCCCTGCCCGGGATCCACTTGCGGATCATCGGCGAGGACGGGGAGGACCTCCCCCCGGGCGAGGTCGGCGTGATCACGATCGCCGGCGCTCAGGTCAGCGCCCACTATCACGGCGCCGATGACCCGCCGCCGCGCTTCGCCACGGGTGATCTGGGCTACCTCGACGACGAGGGATATCTGTTCATCGCCGGACGTTCGGATGACGTGATCATCCGGGGCGGCGAGAACATCTCTCCGGGGGAAGTCGAAGACGTCCTGGCTCGCCATCCGATGGTGGCCGGGGTCGCGGTCGTCGGCGTCCCAGACGAGGAGTGGGGGCAGCGCGTGGTGGCATTCCTGGAGGTACGCGGAGCCGAGCAACCCACCGCCGAAGAGCTCGAGGCCTGGGCGCGCCGGTCCCTGGCCGGATTCAAGGTGCCCGCGTCGTTTGTGTTCGTCGACGAGCTGCCGCGCACCGACACGGGCAAGGTCATCCGCAGGCGGCTACAGCACGGAAACGTCGATGAGGCGGCCAGTCCCGCTTGAGCCGGGCGCCCTGAGCGGGGTGCGCGCGCCGTGGGCGCTGGTCGGAGTGCGCGTGTGGACCGGACAGGGTGGACCCTCGCGGGAGGCGCTCGCGTTCGGCCCGGACGGCCGGATCGCGGCGTGCGGTACCAGCGCCGCCGTGCTGGCCGCGCTGCCCGATCGCGCGGAGGTCGTGGACGGCCGCGGCGCGACCGTGTGCCCCGGATTCGTCGACCCCCACGTGCACGTCCGCGCCTGCGCCTCGGCGGCTCTCGCCACCACCGTCGCGGCGCAGGTGGGCCCCGCCGAACTGGTCGCCGCCGTACGTCACGCGTCGCGGCGCCAGGTGCCCCACGGTCGCGGCGAATGGATCACGCTGGTCGGCGCACACGTCGAGTCTCCAATGGGCGGCCGCGTGCCGGACCGGCGCGCGCTCGACCAGGTCAGTCGGGGCGCACCGGTCAGGATCCGCGACCGCACCGGCCACGGGTGGCTGTTTAACTCCGCGGCGCTCCGGCGGCTCGGGGTCGACGTGCTGGCCGGCGGCGGCCGCGAGCATACCCCCGCCGGGGTTACCGTCGAGCGAGGCGCCGGCGGGCTCGCCACTGGGTTCGTGGCCGATCACGTCGGCTGGGTGGGGTCTCGGCTGGGCCGGGTCAGCACCGAGGCTGGCCTGCGGCGCGCGGTGGCCGAGTGGTCGCACGATCTGGCGCGTCGCGGAGTCGCGGCGGTCTGCGATGCGACCGCGACCAACGATGCCTCGCGGATCTCCAGTCTGATGGACTGGCGCAAGTGCGGTGCGCTGCGCCAGGAGGTGACGTTCCTGTCGGCGCCGGGCGCCGTCGTCGGGCCGCGGGCGGCACGGCGTCATGCAGGGGTTAAGTTCGCCGTCGCGTCCGATCAGCGATTGGCCCAGGCGCTGCGTCGTGCGGCACGGACCGGATTGCCGGTTGCCGTGCACTGCGTCGGGCCCGATGAGACTGCAACGGTGCTTCAGGTGGCTGCCTCGCTGCGGCCTGGCGAGCGGGGGCCGCTGCGGCTGGAGCACGCCGCCTTCGTGCCCCCGGATTGGCTGGCCCAGGCGAAGGCGCTCGACGCGACGGTGGTCACGCATCCCAGCTTCATCGAGGCCCACGGCGACCGCTACCTTGCCGACCCCGACCTCGAGCCGCACGACTGGCTCTACCGCCTGCGTTCATGGTCCCGGGCCGGTGTGCGGCTCGCGTTCGCCTCCGATGCTCCGTTCGGACCAGTCGACCCGCTGGGAGCGCTCCGGTGTGCGGCGAGCCGCAGAACGATCTCTGGCGCCAGCATCGGGGCGGGTGAGGCGCTGTGGGGCGAGGCGGCGCTGCGCGCGCTGACGGTGGGTGCCGCTCGCTGCGCGGGGCTCGATCGCCTCGGCTACGGGCGGCTCGCGCCGCGCGGACCCGGCGCGGCCGTCGTGCTGAGCGGCGACCCGCGGGACCGTCGTGCCCTGGACGGGTTGCAGCTGATCGCCGGCGTGATTGGCGGGCACGTTGTCGATTGACGGTGCCGCGGCGCTGATCGAGGGCTGGGCGATCGCGCGCCCCGCGGGGTGTCCCGACCCGCTGGCAATGGCCGGCGAGATCCTCGCCGGGTTCGGCGCCGCCGTCTCCGAGCGGGAGACGTCCCGGTCCGACACACTCGAGGTGATCGCTCCCAGCGGTCGGAGGGTCGAGGTCCGGCTCGCCGGTTGGATCGGCGAAGGAGTGCTCGCCTGCGCGCGGCCGCGGGGGAGGGTGCTGGGCGCGTACGCGGCGCTCCGGCTGGCCGGAGCGGCCGTGTTCGCCGGCGGTCGAGGGATCGACACATGTCTGGGCGCGGCCGAGCTGGCGTGCGAGCTGACCGCGCCGGGCCGGATGCGCGGCGGAAGTCGACCGGAGCTCGTTCGCTGTCGGGACGGCTGGGTCGTCGTGCGCTGGCGCGACGCGCACGAGCGGGCGCTGTTCGAATCGCTGATCCACGACGCCCGCCCTGGCGACCGCGACGAGATCGTCGCCACCGCGCGCCTCGCCCGGCTGCTGGTGGCGCCGGTCGAACCACCGCCCTCAACACCCGCGCCGGTGGCGCAGCTTGGGACCGGCTCGCTGGGTGGGGAAAGCGCGACCGTCCGGCGGCGGCGACCGCGGGTGGTCGACTGGAGCGTGCTGTGGGCCGGACCGTGGGCCGCTGCGCAGCTGCGCCGATCGGGATCGGCCGTCGAGCGCGTCGAGCATCCTCGCCGGCGCGACGGCCTGCTGACCTTCCCCGACGGGCGGCGGTGGTGGCGCGCCCTCAACGGCGACAAGCGAATATCGCTGCTCGACGGCCGCGATCCGCGGGGACGCCGTCAGCTCGAAGCCGCGATCGGCACAGCGGACATCCTGCTCACGAGTATGACCCCGCGAGCGCTGGCCTCGCTTGGCTTCGACGAAGGCTGGCGCCTGACCCGGGCACCCCACCTGCTCCACCTCGAACTGGTCGCGTTCGAGGATCCATGGGCCGATGCTCCGGGACTGGGTGAGCACGCTGCCGCCCGAGCGGGTCTGCTGTGGCGGGACGGCGGACCGCCCGGCGAGCTCGTCCCCTGGGCCGATCCGCTCCTGGGCGCGAGCGCACTGGCCATCAGCCGGATCTGGCTCGCTTCGCGGTCACGCCCCGGCGGGCGCGTCCGTCTCAGCCTCGAGCGCGCCGCGTCGCTCGCGTTCGCGGCCACGCCGGCGAGCGTCTGACGCCTTCACCTCGCGCCAGCAAACCAGCGCGTTCATCGCGGCCGGGAACCCGGCGTAGACGCAGATCATCGCCAGTGCCTGCTGGACCTTGGCTTCGGGGACTCCGCCGGTGAGAGCTCCGAACAGGTAGTTGCGCAGCTGCTCGGTCTTGCCCAGCGCGGCGAGGGAGACGATGGCCACCAGCAGCCGTTCTGAGAAATCGAGCGCATCGTGGGCCCAGACGTCGCCGAACACGAACTCGCGTGCCCACCGGCCCACGTCCGGATCGAGTTCGGACATGAGCGCGTCGATCGCGTCCGCCTTCTCGCCGAAGATCCGCCGCTCGATCGCGCGGCCCCTCGCGCCTGGGTCGCCGTCGCTCCGCGACACGCCTCAGTCCGGCATCGAGTAGCCGCCGTTGACGCTCAGGATCTGCCCGGTGATCCAGGTGCTGAGCGGCGAGCTCAGGAACAGAATCGCGTAACCCTGGTCAGAGGGCTCGCCCAGGCGGCCGAGCGGGTAGGCCGGCACCACGACCTCCTCGCCGCCCCACTGCGCCACCACGGCGTCGCTGCCGGGCGTGTGGGTCGTGCCGGGCGAGACGCCGTTGACGCGGACCTTGAAGCGAGCGCCCTCCTTGGCCAGCGCCTTGGTGAAGCCGACCACGCCGGCCTTGGCGGCCGAGTAGGCGACGAGTCGAGGCTCGCCGATGCGGCCCGCGTCGGAGATCAGGTTGACGATCGCGCCGCCACCGTTGGAGCTCATCGGCTCGAGCGCCGCCTTGCACATGTTCATCGTCCCGAGCAGACAGACGTCGACGTCGCGGTTGTACTCCTCGACGGTCTGCTTGGCGAAGAACTTGACCGTCCATGCCGCGGCGTTGTTCACCAGCACTTCCAGGTGACCGAAGTGCTCGACCGTGGCTGCGACCGCCGCGCCGGCCTGCTTGGGCTCGCGCACGTCGACCTGCGTCGCGGCGACGTCATAACCGTCGGCCGACAGCTTCTCCGCGGCCTGCTGCGCCGCCTCACCGTTGAGATCGGCGATCATCACCGCCGCGCCGGCCCGGCCGAACAAGGACGCGGTCTCGTAGCCGATGCCTTGCGCCGCGCCCGTAATCAGCGCGACCTGGCCGCTCATGTCGATTTCAACCGCCATGTGATGCTCCTTGTAGTTCAGGTTGTGGGCGCGCCGCCTTACGCTGGCTGCGCTGGTAGAAAGCGTCGAGCCGCTCGAGCGCGTCCGGGTCGAATGCCAACCGCTCGGCGTACGCTCGTTCGAGCCGCGAGCCCGCGGCACGACCGTCTTCGATCCGGGTCCGGACGCAGTCCTTGACCGCGCTCAGCGCGCCGCGGGTGCCGCGGAGCACCTCGCTGACGAGCTCGTCGGTGGCCTGAGCCAGCACCTCGCCCGGGACGACGCGATTGATCAGCCCGAGCTTCTGTGCCTCGGTCGCGCTGAGCGTCCGGCCCGTGAACATCAGCTCGAGCGCTTGGGGTCGGCCGACCATCTCGGTCAGTCGCTGAGTCCCTCCAGCGGCGGGAATTAGCCCGATTGTCGCCTCCGGGAAGCCGATCGTCGCGTCCTGCGCCGCGATCCGCAGGTCGCAGGCCAGGGCGACCTCAAGGCCGCCGCCGAGCGCCATCCCGTGGATCACGGCAATCGTCGGGATCGCGAGTCGGTCGATGTCGTCGAACACGGTCTGGATGCCGCGGAAGAAGGTCCGCAGGGCGGAGCGGTCCTGGTCGCTCGTGGTGTCCCGCATCCATTTGATGTCGCCGCCGGCGCCCAGACACCGGCCCCGGCCGGAAAAGACCGCCGTGCGCGCATCGGATTCGGCCAGGCGGCGGACCACGTCCCCCAGGGCCAGGACAAGCTCGAGGTCGAACGCATTGACCGGCGGTTTGTCGAGCTCCACGCGCGCGACGCCGTCGGCGAGCGTGAAGTGCACGAGGTCGGTCATCAGCGCCACGGCGAGAAGTCCGGCCGGCGCTTCTCCATGAACGCCGTGGCACCTTCGGTCTGCTCGCCCGAGTCGAAGAACTCGGGATGTAGCTCGTCGACGAGCTTGCGGTCGTCGAACACAGCCCGGTTTGGGCCCAGCCATTCGTCGAACGTGCGCTTGACGAGGTGGAGCACCGACGGAGATAGGGCCAGGAGCTCGTCCGCCCACTTCTGGACCTCGGCCTTGAGTTCCTCGGGCGGCGCCACCGCGTTGATCAGGCCCCACTCGAGTGCCTGCTCCGGCTTGATCCGGCGACACAGCAGCCACATCTCCTTGGCCCGCTTCACCCCGAGGACGGCGATCGCCTGTCCGACCTGGATGCCCTCGGCGGGACTCGCCACCCGCGGCCCGTTCTGCCCGAAGGTCGATCGGGTCGAGGCGATCGTCAGATCGCAGAAGTAAGCCAGGTGGTTGCCTCCACCGATCGCGTATCCATCGACCATCGCGATGATCGGCTTGGGCGAGGACATGAACTCGCGGTACAGCGCCTTGTTGAGCTCGTCGAGTGACTCATCGCCCGCAGTGAACGACTCCTCGTTCTCGATCTCGACGTCACCGCCAGCCGAGAAGGCGCGGTCGCCGACGCCCGAGATCACGATCACGCCGCAGTCACCGTCGACGCTCGCTCGCCGCACCGCATCGATCATCTCCTTCATCGTCAACTGACGGAAGGCGTTCAGCTTCTCCGGGCGATTGATCTCGACCCAGGCGACGCCCGAGCCAACGTTGTAGGTGATGTCCGTGTAGGTCGCAATGTCGGCGTTCTGCACCAGGATTCCTCCACGCGCGTTTCAGGTGGGCGAGAGCTGGAATCTAGGTCTCAGGGCGTAGGAGGCAGGCCCAGAGTTGGCCGCGGCCGTTTGGCTTGCGTCCCAAGCGCGGGCCGCCCTGCCGCCAGCGGCTGTGCGGCAGTACAGACGACTCCAGGGATCTCTGGATCGACGGACGTGGCCGCTCTGCCGGCGCCCGCGTAGCGTCCGCCGCGCGATGAGATTCGATGGCTGTGTTGCGATCGTCACCGGCTCCGGCCGGGGGATCGGTCGCGCGACCGCAGAGGGACTCGCGGCCGAGGGCGCGAAGGTGCTCGTCAACGACGTCGACGAGGAGGTCGCCGCCGCGGTCGCCGCCGACATTCGTGGCGCGGGCGGCGAAGCCGACCATACCGCCGGCAGCGTGGCGGACCGCAGTTTCGTCGAGTCGATGGTGGAGCACGCCGAGCATCGACTCGGGCGCGTCAACGTCCTGGTCAACAACGCCGGGATCACGGCTCCGGCGATGGCGATGAAGATGACCATCGAGCAGTGGCAGCAGGTGATCGATGTCAACCTCACCGGCGTGTTCAACTGCATCCAGGCCGTCGGGCCGTCGTTCAAGCGCACGCACGACGAGGACCCGGATATCCGCTGCGCCGGGCGGATCGTCAACGTCAGCTCGGTCGCGGGCCTGCGCGGAACCGTCGGCCAGCCCAACTACGGCGCCGCCAAGGCGGGCGTGATCGGCCTCACGATGTCACTCGCGCGGGAGTGGGGGCGCTATCGGGTGGTCTCAAACGCGGTCGCCTTCGGCACCGTCGAGACGCGTATGACCGAGAAGATCCGCAACGACGAACGCTTCCGGGAGAAGTACATGGAGGAGATCCTGCTGCGCCGCTACGCGAGCCCGGAAGAGGTGGCGCGGGCGATCATGTTCCTCGCCTCACCTGACGCCGACTACATCACCGGGCAGACGTTGAACGTCTCCGGAGGGCTGCACATTGGCTACTGAGGTTGAGGTGACGGGCGTCGACCTGGGACGGGCGCCCGATCTCGAGGTGCTCGCGAAGCTCGAGTTCCCCATCGTCCAGTACGAGGTCGCGCGCTCGAAGATCGGCGAATACGTGGCCGCGATCGGCGACCGCAACCCGCTGCACAACGATCCGCTCGCGGCGCAGACGGCCGGCTACCGCGATGTAATCGCGCCCCCGACGTTCGCCGCGGTGTTCGCGATGCTGCCGTTCCGCCGCGCGTTGGCCGACCCCGAATGGGTGGCACGCTCGACGATCGACCCGGCGAAGATCCTGCACGGCGAGCAGAGCTTTGAATTCAATCGGCCGATCGTGCCCGGCGACCGGCTGCTCGTGCAGTGCATCGTCAGCGACGTCGAGCGCAAGCGCTCGCTGGTGTTCCTGCACGTGTCGATGCGCGTCGACGACCAGCGCGGCGAGCGCGTCCTCGCCGGGACGATGACCCTGGTCCTGCGGCCATGACCGTCGGCGAGCTCGTGCCCAAGCTGTCGCGTCGGATCGACCTGCGCACGCTCGTACGCTACGCGGGGGCCTCGGGCGACTTCAACCCGATCCACTACGACGCCGAGTACGCCCGCGCCGCCGGGCTCGACGGCGTCATTGGCCACGGCATGCTGGCGATGGGGTTGCTGAGCGAGGCGATCACCGACTGGATTGGGGACTCGGGGCTGGTGCAATCGATCTCGGCTCGCTTCACAAGCTCGTACCGGCTCGGCGACGTGCTGACCGTCAGTGGCACCGTCGTCGGGGTCGAGGATGGAGTCGCCCAGCTGCAGCTGCGCTGTGTGAACCAGGACGGTTTGGAAGTCATCAGAACCGCCAGCGCCACGGTGCTGGCCGGCGAAGGGAGCCACGACGATGTCTGAGATGGGCAAGCGGTACCGCTGCGAGAAGTGCGGCAGCGAGGTGCTGACGATCAAGCCGGGCGAGGGAGAGCTCGCCTGTTGCGGGCAGCCGATGGCGACTATGGACCCGAAGGCAATCCCGTCCGGGGACTGATCGCGGAGTGCGGTGGTGAACATCACCGAGACTGAAGACCAGCGACTCCTGCGCGAGGCGATCCGGATCTTCGTCGAGCACGAGGCGCCGGCCGACCGGGTCGACATCTGGGAGGCGGAGAAGACCTACCCGGCCGACGTGTTCCTGGCGCTCGCACAGCAAGGGTATGTCGGGCTTCCGTTCGACGAGTCGGTCGGGGGCGGCGGGTACGGCGCGGTCGAGATGGCGATCGTCGGCGAAGAGCTAGCCAAGCCGGGTCTCGACCTTGCCGGCGGTTACGGGCTGACGGTATTCGCGGGGCTAAACCTGGTGCGCCACGCCACCGCCGAGCAGATCGACCGTTACATCCCGGCGATGATGCGCGGAGCGCTGCGGTTCGCGCTCGGGATCACCGAGCCCGATGCGGGCAGCGACGTCGCCGGGATCAAGACGCGGGCACGAGCAGTGCAAGACGGCTACGTCATCAGCGGCCAGAAGCTGTTTACGACCGGCGCGGGCGTTCCGGACACAGTGATCCACGTGCTGGCGCGAACCGGCCCCTCGGGCCGAGGCCGCGACGGGCTGTCGGTGTTCATGGTGCCGAACGACGCCCCCGGGCTGGAACTCCGGCGGCTCGACACGGTCGGGCGTCACATGCTCGGGACCTACGAGACCTTCTACGACGACGTCTTCGTTCCCGGGGATGCGCTGATCGGAGCGGAGGGCTCGGGCTGGGACGTCGTCACCTCGAGCCTGGAGCTGGAGCGCGTGTTTGCCGCCGCCCAGTGCGCGGGCGCGGCGCGGGCGGTGATCGACCTGACGGCCGAGTACGTGTCCGAGCGTCAGCAGTTTGGCCGTTCGATCGCCTCGTTCCAGACCGTCTCGCACCGGCTCGCGGACGCCTTGGTGGCGGTCGAGGCGGCACGGCTGCTGTCCTATCGCGCCGCCAACCTGGTCGAGGCGGCGGCCCCCGGCGCGAACACAGAGGCGGCGATGGCGAAGCTCGCCGCGACCGAGGCCTTCCAGCACGCGAGCGAGCTCGGCATGCAGCTGTTCGGCGGCTACGGCTACATGAAGGAGTACCGGATCGAGCGCCATTGGCGCGAGGCGCGGGTCACGACCGTGACCGCCGGCACCTCCGAGATACAGCGCTCGATCCTTTCCAAGGACCTGTTCCGCGGACGGACCCTGGCGTGATACGGTGGCCGCTGAAGAGACATACCGGTCAGTCGGTATGAATGAGAAGAGGAGCGAGGAGAAGGGTCCCGGATGAAGTTCGGCATTCATCTGAATCACGAGTACGAGAAGTCCGACGATCTCGGAGACCGGATCGACCAGCTGATCCGCATCTGCAACACGGCACGCGACCTGGGGCTGGACTCGATCGTCGGCATGCATCATTACCTGTCGTCGCTGGCGACGCTGCAGCCGCTGCCGCTACTGGCGCGGTTGATCCCGGAGACGGGCGATATGCGGATCGGGATGGGCGTGTACCTGGCCTACGAGCATCCGGTAATACTCGCTGAGAACTTCGCGACGCTCGACCAGCTGTCGGGCGGGCGGCTGATCCTAGGGCTCGGCGCGGGCTATCGGGAGAACGAGTTCAACGCGCTCGGGTTGGACCGGGCGACCCGCGTGTCGCGTATGTTCGAGGCGGTCGAGCTGATCAAGGCGTTCTGGACCGGCGAGCCGGTCGACTTCCACGGCCGACACTTCAGCGTCTCCGGCGAGGCGGCCAGCATCGTGCCGGCGCAGCAGCCACGCCCGCCGATCTGGCTCGGCGCCAATGGCGAGAAGGGTGTGCGCCGGGTCGCCCGCCACGCCGACTCCTGGATCGCGCCGCCGAACGTGAAGACGCGCTGGGCCAACGGCCACCTCGGCTTCTTCAAGGACGAACTCGAGCGCGTCGGCGTCGATCCAGCAACGCGCGAGTACCCGCTGATTCGCGAGCTGTACATCGGCGACAGTGACGTGACCGCCGCCGCCGAGGTATCGGATTACCTGCGCGAGGAGTACGCCATGTACTCGGTCTACGGCGAGGAGGTCGAGTACTGGCGCACGATGTTCCCCGAGCTGCTCGAGAAGGCGTTCGTGATCGGCTCGCCGGAGACCGTCGCCGACAAGCTCGCCGCCTTTAACGACGCCGGCTTCGACCACTTTATCTTCCGGATCGCGTGGAAGGGGATGCCATTCGAGCAGTCGCTGCAGACGCTTCAGCGGCTGGGTACCGAGGTGATGCCGCGCCTGCAGGGGGTGGCCACGCGATGATGACCACCATCCTCAGCGGGCTGTCCGACGGCGCCCTGTACGCCGTGGTCGGACTGCTGCTCACGATTCCGCTGGTGCGCACCGGCGATTTCAACTTTGCCCAGCCGGCGTACATCGTGCTTGGCGAGTACCTGCTGGTCTCGCTCGACAACCACCACTGGAGCATCATCCCGATCCTGATCGTGCTGCTTGCTTTGGGGGGTGTGCTGGGCGGCGCGCAGGAGGTGGTGTTGCTGAGGCCGACCCGCGGACGCGACACCGCACTGGTGACGATGCTCGGGCTGTTCATCGCGATCCAGGGTTTCGTCCTGGCGTGGTGGGGGCCGAACCCGGAGTCGGCCAGCTTCTTCGGCGGGTCGAGCACCATCCACATCCTGGGCGGCGTTCTCCAGCCGGTCGACCTCTGGCTCATTGGGATCGCGGTCGTCGCGGCAGCGGTTCTGCACTACGCCGTCCGCCGCACGCGCTGGGGGGTTCTGGGCCGCGCGTCAATGACCGACGAGGTTGGGGCCGGACTGCGGGGGGTGAACGTTCCCCGCCTGCGCACCGCGGCGTTCGTCCTGGCCGGAGCCCTGTCGGCGGCCGTGGCCGTGTTCATCGCGCCGGCGACCGGGATCAACTCTGACAACGCGCTCACGCTGGTCGTCTTCGCGTTTGCGGCCATGGCGATCGGTGGAACCGGCAGCTTCGGCGGCACCCTGCTCGGGGGCCTGGCGATTGGACTCGTGTATTCGTTTGCGGAGCGCTACCTGACCGCCGATTGGGCCCAGATCCTCCCGTTCGTGATCCTCTGCATCGTCTTGGTCATTCGGCCCACCGGGATCTTCGGGGTTCGACGACTGCGACTGGTGTGACGATGCGACGCGCATCCCTGGCGTCTTCGGTCGGTCGTCTCGGGCGTTTCGGACTCGCGTTTCCAATCGCAGCCGCGGTGATCGTCGCGCTGATGCCGTGGCTCGGGCTCGGCCTGACGATTCAGCGCGAACTCCAGTTGGCGGCAATCTACGCGTTGATCGTCGCCGGCTTCAACATCGGCTACGGCTACGGAGGCCAGCTCGCGCTGGGCCAGGTCGCCGTGTTCGCAGGAGGGGCGTACGTCACGGCGATCCTCTACAACCACGGCGTCACCGAGCTGACTATCGCGATCGTCGCGTCGGTCGCGTTCGCTGGGCTGCTCGGGCTGATCACCGGGCTGCCAGGGCTGCGCTTCGCCGACTGGTCGCTCGCGCTAGTCGCGTTCTTCCTGGTCCTGCTGATCCCCAATATCACCGACCTGCTCTCGGCGCAGACCGGCGGCGTGATCGGGATCCCCGGAATTCAGGGCCCGACGCTGTTCGGACAGGCACTTTCCGCCAAGGCCTTCTACGTCGTCACAATCGTCGTCAGCGCCCTGGTCCTCCTGCTGTACCGCAATCTCGTCAAGTCGCGCTACGGCAACGGGCTACTGGTCTTGAGGCACGGTCAGGCGCTGGCGCGGTCGGTCGGACTCTCTCCCTACCGCTTGCGGCTTTCGGCGTATCTGTGGAGTGCGCTGCCGGCCGGCCTCGCGGGCGCCTTCTACGCGTACTTCTCGAGCTACATCCAGGCGGGGGTGTTCGATTTCAGTCTCGTGACGTTGATGCTCGCGGCCTCGGCGCTTGGTGGGACGCGCAGCATCTGGGCGGCGCCGATTGCGTGCGCGATCCTCGTGGTCGGGCCCGACCAGGTCGCCGCTTTCGACAAGTACTCGGTACTCGCCTATGGGGTGCTGCTGATGGTCGTCGGCGTCGGCTTCGCGGCGGGGCTCGCCGGCGTCGGCGACACCGCCCTGGCGCGGTTCTCGGGACGCCTCCGCCCGCGGTCGCAGGCGGCCGACGTCGCTTCCGACGGCGCCGCGGGCGCTGGACGCTCGGATTCACCCGACCCACTCGCCATCGCCGGCGCCTCGCTGTCGACCAGGGGCGTCTCGAAGGCGTTCGGTGGCGTGCGCGCGCTGTGCGAGGTCGACTTCGACGCGAGGCAGGGGGAGATCACGGCGATCATCGGCGCCAACGGTGCCGGCAAGACGACGCTTCTGAACGCGATCTCGGGTCTGATCCCGCTCGACAGCGGCGAGGTACGACTCGGCGAGGAGGTGATTTCGCGGCTCGCGGCGGACCGGATCGCCCGGGCCGGCGTGTCCCGCACCTTCCAGACACCGCAGGTTCCGGACACGTTGTCGGTGCTCGACGTGGCGGCCAGCTCCCGGATCAGCCGCCGCCGGCTGCCATCGGTCGAGGTCGGGCTGCGCAGCCCGCGCTACTGGAAGGTCCAGCGCCAGGACCTGCTGCGGGCACGAGCCGCGCTTGCGTTCGTCGGGCTTGAGCACGACGAACAGCTGCCGGCCGTGGCGCTGCCGCTTGGTCGCCGGCGGATCCTGGAGGTCGCTCGCTCGATCGCCGCCGAGCCGGCCGCTGTGCTGTTTGACGAGCCCGCCGCCGGCCTGGATCAGGAGGCACTGGAGAGCCTTGCGGCGGTCCTCCGAAAGCTGCGCGATGAACGCGCCACGGTCGTGCTGATCGAGCACAACGTGCGCTTTGTGATGGACGTCGCTGACACCGTCTACGTAATGGAGCTCGGCTCGGTGATCGCTTCTGGGCCACCCGAGGTCGTGCGGCGCGATGAGGCCGTGATCGCCAGCTATCTCGGGCACCGGCACGCCGCCCCCGAGGGCCCGGCGGCCGAGGTGCGCGAGCCTGCGAAGGTCGGCGATGGCGACTGAGCTCGCCGGTCCGAACGGGGCGGTCAGCACCGCCGTCGCCAACGTACTCGATGTCAGGGACGTTTGCTTCGGCTATGGCGACCTGATCGCCGTCTGGGATGTGTCATTCAGCGCGCGGGCGGGGGCGTTGACCGCGATCGTAGGTCGAAATGGTGCCGGCAAGACGACGGCGATGATGGGCATTGCCGGCGTGCTGCCCTGCCTGCGCGGGTCGGTGGCGCTGTCGGGCTCCGAGCTCGGGTCGATGAGCAGCTGGAACCGCTCGCTCGCCGGGCTCTGCCTCGTGCCAGAGGGCAAGCGTGTGTTCCGGGAGCTCACCGTGGAGGAGAATCTCAATGTCGGTCTGCCGCGGAGGATCTCCGGCGCCGAGCGCAAGGAACGCTGCCAGGAGGTGTACGGGTGCTTCCCGATCCTGGAGGAGAAGCGCAAGCATCTGGCAGGGTCGCTGTCAGGCGGCCAGCAGCAGATGCTCGCGATCGGCTCCGCGCTCGCCATGCGCCCGAAGGTCCTGCTCGTCGACGAGCCGTCGTCGGGACTAGCGCCGACCGCCGTCGACGTTGTGTACGAGACGCTGGACAAGCTCAAGCGGGATGGGATGGCGATCGTGCTCGTCGAGCAAATGGTCGAGGACGTCATGACCGGGATCGCGGACGAGGTGGTCGTGATCGAGCAGGGCCGTGTGGTCCTGCACGACGCGCCCGACCGCATCTCGCTGAAGGACCTCGAGCACCGCCTTTATGTCGCGTGAGCGAGCCGCGACGGCTTCACCTCAACTACTTCCACAGCCACAGTGGGAGCCATGAGGCCGCCTGGCGCGATCCCGATGCCCCGGCGCCGGGGGTAGCGCTACAGCTCGACCACCTCGCCCGGGTCGCTCAGATTGCCGAGGCCGCGTGCCTGGATTCGATCTTCCTGCCACACGGCATGATCGCGACCGGGTTGGAGAACAGCGACTTCGGTTTCGGTCTCGACCCGCCGATCGCGCTGGCGGCGATCGCCGGCCGCACCGGTCGGATCGGGCTGATCGGGACGGCCTCGACCACTTTCAGCCACCCGTTCGACCTGGCGCAGCGTTTCTCGACGCTCGACCACGTCAGCGGCGGCCGCGCCGGCTGGAACATGGTCACGTCAACCACCGACGATGCGGCACGAAACTTCGGGCTGGACTCGCTGCCGGAGCACGACGAGCGCTATGCGCGCGCCGCCGAGTTCGTCGACACGTGCCTGCAGCTGTGGGACAGCTGGGAGGACGATGCGATCGTCGATGATCGTGAGGCGGGCGTTTACGCCGACTCGTCACGCGTGCACCGGATCGGACACGCCGGCGCCTACTACGCCGTCGAGGGCCCGCTGTGCGTGCCGCCCTCGCCGCAGCGCTACCCGCTGCGCGTGCAGGCCGGCGCCTCTGACGCCGGTAAGGATTTCGCGGCGCGCTACGCCGACGCGGTCTTCTCGATTGCCCCCGACATCGAAGCTGCGCGCGCGTTCTACTCGGAAATGCACAAGCGCACCGCCGCGCACGGGCGACCACCGGGCTCGGTCAAGGTCATGCCCGGTCTGGCGTTCGTGCTCGGTGACACCGAGCAGGACGCTCGCGCCCGCGAACGCGAGCTGCAGGAACTGGTCATCCCCGAGCGGGGCGTCGGCATCCTCGAGGCGTTCATGGGCGTCGCACTCGATGGCTGCCCTCTAGACGGGCCAGTTCCCGAGCTCCCTGACCTGGCTTCGTTCAAGGGCGGCGTGGCGCGGATGCGGTTGCTATACGAGTACGTCGCGCGTGAGCGCCCGACGATCCGCCAGCTGGCCGGCTGGTTCGCCAACCAGATCCGCGGCCACGGCCTGTTCGTCGGCACCGCCGAGCAGCTGGCCGACAGGCTCCGGGAGTGGCTGGACACCAGCGCGGCCGACGGCTTCAACCTGCTGCCGCCACTGATGCCCGGCGGCTTGGAGCGATTCTGCGCGGAGGTCGTTCCGATCCTCCAGGAGCGCGGGCTGTTCCGGACCGAGTACACGGCGGCGACGCTCCGCGAGCATTACGGCGTCTAACGCCATGCGCCCGGCACGGCGCCGGGCGCAAGGAGGAGCGTCAGTCGGTGTGACCCTGTAGCCGAGCCACGCGCTATCTGTCAGGTGCCCGGGACGATCAGCCCACCCTTCCACAGGCCGGCGGCCACGGTCGTGTAGTTGCTGGCCGCCAGACCCCATGCGTGGACTGTCGGGGTGAACAGTGGGAACGTGCCGACGAAGTTCGGCACCTGCGAGGACGAGGTGATGTTCCCGAGCGCCGTCGCCAGCGCCGGGCCGGAGACGTCACCGGTCTTGGTCACGCCTGCGGCGATGGCCATCGCGTCGTCGTAGCCGGTCACGTCGGCGTAGACGCTGATCAGCGGCTTCGGGTTGTACTTCTGGTCGGCGGCGATGAACGTCTTCCAGCTGGCCGCGTTCTGCGCCGGGTTGCCTACGACCAGGAACGGGAACGTGACGATGTTCACGCCCGCGCGCTCGGCCTTGGTGGTGAGCAGCCCGATGTTGGCCGCGCCGAAGTAGGCGTCTCCGTACAGCGGCAGGGCCGAGCCCAGCGTGGTCCGTGCCTTGAGAATCGGGCCGATGACGGGCGTGTAGTTGTTGACGGCGATCGCCTGTGGATGGGAGGCCACCGCGGCTGACACCTGCGGGGTCGCATCGACGGCCGTATCCGGCACCTCTTCGGTTGCGGTGACGGTCATGCCTGCGCTCTTGGCTGCTGCCTGGAGCGCCTGCGCGCCGAGCACGGCGGTCGTATCGTTACCGGTCACGATCGCGAACCTGGTGATGCCCTTCGCTTTCATCGACGCTGCCAGCGCAACCTCTGGCGTGCTCACCAGCGTCCCGCCGACGAACATGCCCGCATACTTCGGCGGGGAGACGTAGTTGTCTGGCACGGGGCCGAAGTCGATGATCCCGCTCTTGCCGAAGACCGATGCGAGCGGGAGCGCGTCCTGACCGAAGCAACCGCCGAGCACGCCGGCATACTTGGCGCCGCTCGCGATCACCGTCTCCGCCTTCGACACCGCCGTCACACCGGAACCCGCGTCATCGAGCGAAGACACGATCACCTTGTGGCCGTCTGCGCCGCCGTTTGCGTTGAGAACCTGAGCCGCGGCCTCGAGACCGTAATACTCGGCTTCGCCGGCGACCGCGAGGGGGCCGCTGAACGGGCAGATGATCAGGATTCGGGCGGGGGTCGACGATGAGGTCGACGAGGACGCGTTCGTCGCGCTCGCCGTGGTGTCCGAGCCGGACGAAGTGCCCGAGGCCGTCGAGCTTGAAGAGCCGCCGCAGGCGCTCAGCAGGCCCGCAGCTGCAACCGAGAGGGCCGTCGCGAGCGCGAATCGCCGTATCCGCGCGCGATGTGATGGATGAGAACTCAAGGCAGTCTCCTCTCCGTGCGCACCCGCGCACAGTGGCGTCAATGGCGCCCCTGCATTCCGGCAGGGAATGGGATCCAAGCTCTCAGATATCGGCGAGGTGTTCTATGGCAGCGACGACAGAGACCGGGAGTCCGTTGTGTGCGGTGCCACAAATATATGCCGACCAGTCGGTATGAACGTTAGCGGCATGTTTGTGCCGGACCCCGCTTCCCGGAAAACGGGCTGGGACGTGTTGCCCGAGGCCAACTAAGCGGGCTGTTGCGCGCGGTTCGCTTCGCGAAACGCGCGCACCTCGTCCAACGTAGGCAGCTTGATCAACTCGATCAGGGTCCCGTCAGGATCCTCGATCACCATCCCGCGAAACGGGGGGTAGTTGGTCGCCATCGCGATCTCGATGATGTCCGACCACGGAGCGATCCCGAAGCCCGCGAGCCGGTCTCGGACCTCCTCGAGCGTTTCGTCCTTCACCTCGACGACGATCATGCACAGGCCGGGATCGCCGGCCCGCTTTGGGGGCGTCGGGGTTGATGTGGGCGGGCTCCACTGGATCAGCTCGATCATGCCGACGGTCGGATCGTCGCCGGCCTGCAGCATCGCCATCTCGCCGGTGACCTCGTCGCCGACGCGCATGTAGCGCTGGAATTCCGGCTTGTCGACCGGGGCGCGCATGTTGACCCGATAGCCGAGCGCGTCACGGTAGAAGGCGATCGAGCGCTCGAGGTCGGTGACCGAGATGTTCGTGTGGTGGATGGGTGAGATCGTCATCGGGCGGCTCCGTGGGTGGTGGAGACCGCAGCCTCGCACGAACGCGTACGTGCCCGGGCCCAGACTTGGCCGGGCGATTCGTGCTGCGAGCCGATTTCGTATGCGTTCAGTTGCCGATCTTCGGGGTGGGCTTGGAGGATCCGGGTCTCCGGGGGAAGGACGCGGCTTGCCGATGGCGGGGGGCGGCGCGCCGATCCAGACCATCCATCCAGTCATGCAGAACATGCCATTTGGGGCGAGGTGGCGCGAGCGTGGCACCGAGTGCATGTGGGACATGCATGAGGTGCCACGGTCGCGGGCTCGCCTGCCGGTTGGCAGGATTTGCATCATCGCGGTCCGGGGACTGAACGCTTACCCGATTTCCCAGCGTACCTCGGCGTTTGTGGGGGGCCACACATCGTTGCCTGCAGAACTGGCGCGCGCGCCATAGTCCTCTCGCTCGTTTGCAGGCAAGCTCCCCCCGTGTCGATCAAGTTCGGCGTGATGATCAATCACCAGTACCTCGCCGACGAGGACCTGGGGCAGCGGATCGACGAGGGGGTCACATCGACGGAGTTGATCCGCGACCTCGGCTACGACCTGCTGTTCAGCCATCACCACTTCCTGGCGAATATGCAGACGCCGCAGGCGCTGCCGATCCTCACCCATCTGGTCCCGTTCTCGGGAAAGATGCGGCTGGGCATCGGCGTCTACATCGCCACGCTCGAGCATCCGGTTGCGCTGGCGGAGCATTTCGCGACGCTCGATCAGATCTCCGGCGGCCGGCTCGTCTGGGGGGTGGGCGCCGGGTATCGCGAGGACGAATTCCGCTCGTTCGGGATCGATCATCGCACGCGCCAGTCCCGGCTGTACGAGGCTCTCGAGGTGGTGCGGCAGCTGTGGAGCGGCGAGGAGGTCCACTTTCACGGGCGTCACTTCGACGTCGACGGCGTGCGGATCAGCGTGCGCCCCAAGCAACGGCCGCGCCCGCCGATCTGGATCGGCGCCAACGGTCCCAACACGATCCTTCGCGCCGCCGCGCACGGCGACGTCTGGTTGGGATCGCCGAACGTGAAGTTCAAGTGGGCCAACGGCAACCTCGCTGCCTTCAAGGACCAGCAGCAGCAGCTGGGGATCGACACAGCCGGGCGCGAGTATCCGCTCATCCGCGAGTTGTACATCGCCGACACCGACGAGCAGGCACGGGCGGAGGTGCACCCGTATATGTGGAACGAGTACAACGCGTTCTCGACCTACGACTCGATCTACGCCGACTATTACGAGGAGATGTGGCGGAAGGCATTCCTGATCGGCTCGCCGGACACCGTCGCTGAGAAGCTCTCGATCTTGATCGACGGTGGCTGGAACACGTTCATCTTCCGCGCCGACTGGGCCGGCATGCCGGTCGAGATGATGCGCCGCAGTGTTAGTCGCTTCGCCGCGGAGGTCATGCCGCGGTTCAGCTCGACGCTGGCGGCGACGTGAAGGCGCTCGCCCTCGCCGGCGAAGACGCGACGCTCGCCGTCACCGAGCTGCCCGACCCCGCTCCCAGCGCGGGCGAGCTGCTGGTACGGGTCCACGCCGCCTCGATCAACCCGATCGATGTGCGCGTGTCAACCGGCCGTTATCCGTGGGGCAAATACGAGTACCCGGTCGTGCCGGGATTCGATTTCGCCGGGGTCGTCGAGACCACCGACGATCAGGTGACCACCTTCAACCCGGGGGACGAGGTGCTCGGCTATTGGAGTGCGAAGCGGTTCCACCGCGGTACCTGGGCGGAGCGCGTCGCGATCCCCGCCGACGGGTTCGTTGTCCACAAGCCCAAGTGCCTGACCTTCGACCTCGCGGCGGCACTACCGCTGGCCGCCGCCACGGCGCTGCTCTGCATCGACGCCGTGCAGCCATTGGCGGGGGAGGCGGTGCTGATCACCGGGGCCGGCGGCGCGATCGGAGCCTACGCGGTGCAGCTGGCGGCGACCGCGGGCGCGATCGTGCTGGCGACCGGCAGGCGCGAGCACGCGCGACGGCTACACGAGCTCGGTGCCGCGCAGGTGATCGACTACATCAACAACGACGTTGCCGACACGGTCCGCAGGATGCGGCTAGCCGGGGTGGGCGCGCTCATCGATCTGGTCAACGACCAGCCCGAGCTCACCCGCTTGTCGACCGTCGTCCGCGATGGTGGCCGCGTCGCCTCCGCCTGCTTCGCCGCCGACGTGGAGGCGCTGGCGAAGCGTGCGATCACGGCGACCAACGTGATAACGACCCACGGCTCGGCAGATGTGCTGACCCGGGTCGTGGAGCTCGTGCAGGATGGAGCCTTGCGCGTCGGTTACGACGAGCGGCGGCCGCTCGACGAGGTGCCGGCGGCGGTCGCGGAGATCAGCGCCGGCGCCAGCCGCAAGACCGTGATCGATGTTGCGTACGACGCTCGATAGCGTTGCGACCGTTCAGCCAGGAAGGGATCAGATGTCGATAGAAGACGAAGTGCCGACGAGCGCGCAGGTGGTCGTCGTCGGCGCGGGCTCGGCCGGCTGCGTACTCGCGCGCCGGCTCGCCGAGGCCGACGTCGAGGTGCTGCTGCTCGAGGCCGGAGGTCGCGACGAGAGTCCGGCGATCCACGATCCGACGCGCTCGTTCGAGCCGCTCGGGAGCCCAGACGACTGGGGCTATGAGACCGTCGAGCAGACGCATTGCGGCGGGCGGCGGATCGCGCACCCGCGCGGGAAGGTGCTCGGCGGCACCAGTTGCCTGAACGGCATGATCTTCGTCCGCGGCCATCGCAGCGACTTCGACACATGGGCGTACCTGGGCAACGCCGGCTGGGGCTACGAAGACGTCCTGCCACTGTTCAAGCGCCTCGAGGACTACGACGGCGGCGCTGACGAGTACCGGGCGACAGGCGGGCCGCTCCATGTCCACTCGCGCTACGAACCGCATCCACTGGTTGGCGGTCTGCTCGCGGCCGCCGAGCAGGCTGGAGTCAGCCCCAACCCGGACTACAACGCGGAACGGATGGAGGGGGTGATGCCGATCCAGTTCTCGATCAAGGACGGCGAGCGCCACAACGCGTGGCGTGCGTTCGCCGAGCCGATCGCCGAGCGTTCGAATCTACGAGTGCTGACGCGCGTCCGGGTCACTCGTCTGATGTTCGACGGCGATCGGTGCACCGGCGCCGAGCTGGTGCGCGACGGCGAGGTTCACCGCGTCCGGGCCGAACACGAGGTGGTGGTCTGCGCCGGGGCGTACGACACTCCGAAGCTGCTGCTGCTGTCCGGCATCGGCCAGGGGGATGAGCTGCGCCGCCATGGCATCGAGACGAAGCTGGAGTTGCGCGGCGTCGGCGAGCACCTGCAGGACCACGTGTTCAGCCCGCTCGTGTACGAGGCGGCGCGCCCGATCCCACCGGCCGAGCCGGGGATCATGCAGTTCCACGGGATGATGTTCTGGCACAGCCGGTCGGGCCTGCCCGGGCCGGACCTTCAGTCCCTGCTGGGCCACCTGCCACACACTCCGTGGGCATACTCGGAGCCGCTCGAGGGCTACACGCTGACGTCGATGCTGACCCGCCCGGCCAGCCGCGGAACGGTACGCCTGGCGAGCGCCGATCCGAGCGCGCCGCCGCTGATCGACCCGGCGTATGCGAGCTGCGGCATCGACGTCGACGCGATCGTCTCGGGGTTCGAGTTGCTCCGCGAGATCGGCGCCCAATCCGAGCTCGAGCCGTGGCGCGGCCGGGAGCTGTTCCCCGGCCCGGGCGTTCGAACGCCAGCCTCGCTACGTGAGTACGTCCGGCGCTCCTACAGCACGATCTACCACCCGACGAGCAGCTGCCGGATGGGCGTCGACGAGGATGCCGTCGTCGACCCGCAGCTGCGTGTCTACGGGATCGACGGACTGCGCGTGGCTGATGCCTCGGTGATGCCGCTGATCACCTCGGGCAACACGAACGCGCCGACGATGATGATTGCCGAGCGGGCGGCCGACGAGATCCTCGCGACGCTCAGCGGCAAGTCCGCGCTGACAGCGGCCGCGGCGTGAGCGTCAAGCCGCCGCCGGGCGGTTCACGCGACGGCGGATCCGCCAGCCAGCGGCCGTGCGCACGAGGCTGTCGTCGTAGACGCCGCTGAACGCGCGTCCCTTGGAGTAGAGCCCGATGGCTTTCGCCTGCACGCGGGCCTGCTCGCCGTGCACCGAGGCGACGTACACGTTCGTGACGTGGTGGGCAAGGGGCGCCGCCGGCGAGTTCTCGGTGCTGTCTGCGATCGCCGCCAGGCCCTCCATCAGCGGCACGCCGAGGGCGGTCGCGTCGAACACGCAGTCCTCGGTGAACAGCTCGCCGAGGTGCTCCCAGTCGCGCTCGTCCATCACGTGGCCGTAGCGTGCGTACAGTTGCTGGATCTCGATGACGTCGGCCGCCTCCACGCTCAACGCGCCTCGCCGGCCGGGGTCTCGCCCCGCTCGAGCGCAAGCAGGGCGTCGAACCCGATCGTCTCGTGGAGCTCCGCCACCAGGGTCCACCAGTCCGCGGCCTCGCGCCCGGCGGAGATTGAAAAGCCGTCCTCGGCCAGCTCGCGGTAGCCGGCCTTGAGCGCCGCGTACACGGACAGGTGAAGGCTCATCGCGTCGGTCACGATTCGGTAGCCGGCGCCGTGAAGATCGGCCAGCGAGAGCTCGGTGTGGGCAAGACCGCCGGGCGGCGCCAGGTACATCAGCGGCGGCCCGAGCTCGCGCCCGAGCCGCAGCACGACGTCGGCGTCGCGGACGGCACCGGTGGCCGGCATCAACACGTCGGCGCCGGCGGCGCGGTAGCGCTCGCTGCGGGCCAGCGCGTCGTCCGGGTCATCGGTGGCGACATTGGTGCGGGCGATGATCAGGAAATCCGGATCGCGCCGGGCCGCGACGGCCGAGCGGAGCTTTGCCTCCATCTGCTCGGCCGGGATCGTCTCGTCCTCGCCCGCGTGGTGGCCGACGCGCTTCGGGTAGGGCTGGTCCTCGAGCTCGATCGCGGCGAAGCCGGCGGCCTCGACGAGCCCGATCGTGCGCTGGAGGTGCACAGCATCGCCCCAGCCGCAGGCGCCGTCGAGGATGATCGGCAGCGTGGTCACGGCCGCGATGTCGATACCGGCCTGAGCCATCTCGGTCACGCTCAGGCTGGCCTCGAGAAACGTCTTCGCGTAGCCGAGCCCGCCGCCGCCGAGATACACGGCTTCGAAGCCGGCGTCCTCGGCCAGTCGCGCCATCAGCGGGTCTAGGACCAAGGGCGCCCGCACCGGCGACGCAGTCTCGAGCAGCGGGCGCAGCGAACGAAACATCCTCACCGAAGCGTAATCCGCCCGCCGTTGTGCGGTACTACAGCCCGCCTGGAAGGCTTCTGTCGCCATGCCTATAGTCCATGGCGAGGGATGGACGTACCGTGACCGACATGGCCGTGGCGCAGACCCAAGCAGACGAGCACGAGGCTGCGGCGCGTCGGCCGCTCCACGGCGTCCGCGTGCTCGATCTCACCCAGTTCCTGGCCGGTCCGTTCTGCACGATGATCCTCGGCGACATGGGCGCAGACGTGATCAAGATCGAGCCACCGGGCGGTGAGGTGCAGCGCAACTCGATGAAGCTCGGCGGCGGCGACCTCGATCCGCCGTCGTTCCTGGCCCTCAACCGCAACAAACGCAGCATGGTGCTCGACCTGCGCAGCGAGGGTGGCCGCGAGCTGTTCTACGAGCTGGCTGAGCAGAGCGACGTGCTGGTGGAGAACTTCAAGCCGGGCACGACCAAGAAGCTCGGGATTGACTACGAGACGCTGTCCGCGCAGCGGCCCGAGCTGATCTACGCGAGCATCACCGGCTTCGGCGACAGCGGCCCGTATGCGCTGCGGCCGGGGCTGGACCTGATCACCCAGGGGATGTCCGGGATCATGAGCGTGACGGGTCCGCGTGGCGGCGATCCGGTCAAGGCCGGCGTTGCGGTCACCGATCTGAGCTCGGGGATGTTCGGGGCGATCGGGATCTTGAACGCCTACATCGTGCGGATGAAGACCGGTGAGGGACAGTTTGTGTCGAGCTCGCTGTTCGAGGCCGGGGTCTCGCTCGCGATCCACGAGTCGGCTGAGATGTGGGGCCGGGGCACGATCCCGGGGCCGCTCGGCTCGGGACACCGGCTGGCCGCCCCGTATCAGGGACTCCGCGCCCAGGATGGATGGCTGACCGTCGGCGCCGGCACCGACAAGCTGTGGGAGCGGTTCTGCCGGGCGATCGGGCGCGAGGACCTGCTCGGCGACGAGCGCTTCCTCGGCAACGGCAAGCGGATGGAGAACGTCGAGGCGCTCGAGCACGAGCTCGAGCGGACGCTGATGACGCAACCCGTTGATCACTGGGTGGAGCTGATCATCGACGCCGGCGTACCGGCCGGCCCGATCCTCAACTACCAGCAGGTGCTGGAGGATCCACACACGCTCGCCCGCGAGATGGTGATCGAGATCGACCACCCGAAGGCGGGGCGGATCAAGGGGCTAGGCTCGCCGGTCAAGCTGAGCAAGTCGCCGCTCGGCACGCCGCGGCATCCGCCGTTGCTCGGAGAGCACACCGACGAGTTCTTGGTGGAGCTGGGGATCGACAGCGATCGCATCGCCGAGCTGCGCGAGCGCGGCGTCGTCGCATAGGTTTTAACGGGCCCGCCCGGCCCGCCCCGCCGCGCCGCTCAGCGGTTCTGCCAGCGCGGCGGGCGCTTCTCCATGAACGCCGCGACGCCCTCGCGGAAGTCTTCGCTGGCGGCGACCGTGCGCAGGACGTCGTCCTCGTCCGGGAGGGGGCCGGTGAGCCGGCGCATCGATTCCTTTGCGGCCCACATCGTCAGCGGAGCGTGCGTCGAGAGCCGTTCGGTCAGTGCCCGCAGACGGTCGTCGAACTCGGCGCGCGGGTGGACCTCGTTCACAAGCCCCCACGCACGGGCCTTGCCGGCGTCGAGCACCTCGGAGCCGATCAGCATCTCCTTGACCCTGCCAACTCCCAGGAGCGCGGCCAGGCGAGCGTACATCCCGGCGGACAGCGCGTTGCCAAGACTCTTGGCGCTGGTGATCCCGAGCCGCGAGTCGTCGCTGCAGACCCTCAGGTCGCAGATCGCCGCCAGCATCAGGCCGCCGCCGAGGGCGTAGCCCTCGATTGCCGCCACCGATGGCGCCCGCAGCCGCTCCATCGCCTGGTAGAGCTGCTCGTCGCGGCGCGCCAGCTCCAGCACGTCCTCGGGGCTCTGCTGGCGGAACTCGGTGATGTCCGCGCCCGAGATGAACGACTTGCCGCCGGCGCCGCGCAGGACGACGACGCGCACATCGCGCGCGCCGTTCAGCTCTTCGAACAGCTCCAGCAGCCGTCCCCGCATCGCCGCCGTGAGGGCGTTGCGCGCCTCGGGGCGGTTAACGAGGATGGTTGCGACCGCGCCTTCGCGGTGGAGCTCGATGTGATGTGCGGTCATGGCTTTGCTGTCCCGGCGTTCACGAAGCTAGCCGATCTTTGCCCGCAACCTGCATGGACACCATGACAAACGCTCACAGGATTGTCTGTGGGTGATTCCAGCGGCGCATCGGTGACACTGGCGTCGATGACGGAGTCGCCTCCGGGTCTGGCCGCGTTTCGCTCGTTCTTCCTGGAAGAGTTCGAAGCGCGCTCCCCCGAGATCGAGGCTACCGATCGGATCCCTGACGATCTGATCCGCCGGACCGCCGAGCTGGGCGCGTTGAAGCTGACGATCCCATCCGAGTGGGGTGGGTTCGGGATGATGACGCTCGAGGCTCAGCCGTACATCGAGGCGGCCGCGATGGGACCTCCATCTGGCCGGATGCTCGTGCACATCGGCAACGGGCTGTGGCGGCCGCTGCTGCGCTTCGGTAACCCGGAGCAGCAGCGAATCGTGGCCGGCATGGGGCGCGGCGAGCAGTGCGTGGCGTTCGCACACACCGAGAAGTCCGGCGGCCCGGGCCGGGACCTGCACACGCGCGCCCAGCTGTCGGGATCGACGTGGCGTGTGAGCGGCGAGAAGCACCTGATCACGTTCGCGGACCGGGCCGACTGGTTCATCCTGTTCGCCGCCACCGACGACCGTCGCACATCCGAATCGATGAGCGCATTCGTGGTCCCTCGGGACCTGCCCGGCCTGGAGATCGACGCCACCCAGACGACGATGGGTCTGATGGGGAACGGGCACGCGTGGCTGCGGTTCGACGGCATGGAGATCAGCGATGAGCTCCGCCTCGGCGAGGTCGGGCAGGGTCAGGAGATCGTCCGCAGCTTCCTCACGTACAGCATCCTGTCGCTGACGACGTGCATGGTCGGTCTGGCCCAGCGCGCGATGGACGAGGCGGTCGCCTACGCCACGCGCCGGCGCACCTTCGGCAAGCTGATCGCCGAGCGCCAGATCATCCAGGCGCATCTGGCCGACATGGAGGCCGACGTGATCGCCGGCCGCTCGCTCGTGCGCGCGCTGGCCACCGGCTACGACGCCGGTGCGGACATGGAGGCGTTCGCGGCCGCGGTCAAGCTGTTTTGCCTGAACATGGTCAGCCGCGTGACCGACGTCTCGCTGCGGGTTCACGGCGGCTTCGGCTACACCAAGGAGGCGGCGATCGAGCGCATCTACAGGGATGCGCGGGGCTTCTGGTTCGAAGAGGGTTCGCAAGAGATCCAGCAGCTGATCGTCGCTCGGAACGTCCTGGCACGGGCTACGCCTTGAGCCGCTTCATTGAGCTGAGGCCGCGAAACGTGCGGATGCGCGAGGAGGGCCCGCGCGAACTGCCCGACGGGTGGGTGCGCATCAGGGTGAACGCTTGTGGCATCTGTGGCACCGACCTGCACCTGTACGAGGGGATGCCGGAGCGCGGCTGGTCCTACCCTGTGCGCCCGGGCCACGAGGTGTGCGGTGTGGTCGCCTCAGACGGTGTGCCGGGTCAGGTGCCCGTCGGCGAGCAGGTCGTGCTGCATCCCCTGATTCCCTGCGGTCACTGTCAGGCGTGCACGAACGGCCTTGAGAACCTGTGCCGATCCGCTCCCGCCATGGGCTTCGACGCGATCGGCGGCCTGGCGGACGAGACCATGTGGCCGGCCAGCCGGATGGTCGCTGCGCCGGGCATCCCGCCCGACCGGGCCGCGATCCTTGCCGACGCGGGCGCGTCGGCCTACCAGGCGCTGCTGCTCGCCGAGCTGCCCCGGGGCGGGGCGCTGACCGTACTCGGGGCGGGCGGCATCGGCACGCACATCCTCCAGATCGCGCGCGCGCTCGATCCCGACGCGCAGCTGACAGCGGTGGTCCGCAGCACGGCAACGGCAGAACGGCTTGACGCTCTCGACATCGGCTTGACCCTGATCGAGGGCCTCGAGGGCGCCACCAAGAAGGTCACCGCCGCCGGGGGTCCCCAGGACGCGGTGATCGAGTTCGGCGCCGGGGCTGAGGCATGCGGCGAGGCGCTGCCGATGCTGAAGCGCGGAGGTAGGTTCGTGGTCGGCTCGATGGAGAGCGCTCCGCTCGAACTGAAGACGACACTCGCGGTGCTCGCCACCCGCGGCCTGCACGTCGTCGGCAGCATGGGCTCGACGCTCAGCGATCTGCACAACGTCGTCGCCCTGGCGAGCGATGGTCGGCTCGACCTCTCCGCATCGGTTAGCCATCGCCTACCGCTCACCGAGACGGCCGACGCGCTGGCGCTGCTCGAGGAGCGGCCACCCGGCCTGATGCGGATCGTGGTGACGCCCTAACTGCTGTCCCTGGTCAGGGAAGCTCGGCGAGGTCGCGCAGCCAGGTCAGCGTGCGGTCCCAGAGGAGCGTGCGGCTCGGCAAGAAGTTGACGAGATGGGTGGCGTTCGGAATCACCGCCAGCGTCACGTCGCCGCTCGCCGGGTAGGCTCGCGGCTGCTCGTGCGGGCTGGCCACCATGTCCTGGTCGCCGAAGGCCAGGAACACCGGACTCGAGACTCGGTGAGCGAAGGGCAATGTGAAGCCGTGCGTCATCACGTCGATCCCCGCCATGCGGGGACACAAGGTGGCGATCTGCTCTTCGTCGTAGGCGATCAGGTCCTCGTCCGTGCCTGGGAGATAGTGGCTGCGCCACGCGGGCGAGGAGCGCGACACCCCGTGGTAGACCGGCAGCTCGCCACCGGCGATTGCGGTGTTGGCAGCGCGCACCAGCGCTCGTCGCTCCGCCTCGGTCAGCTCGTCCCAGTTATCGGGGATGTCGTGGCCCTCGTGGTTGTCGGCGGCGATCGGCGAGAAGCCGTAGATGAGCATCGCGTCGAAGTCTGCGTGCTGGCTCTGCTGGATGACCATCATCCCGCCGCCGAAGGAGAACCCGAGACCCGCGTAGATCGGGTCCTCGAGCGGCGGCGTCGAGAACCTGTCGCTCTGCAGCCCGTCCCGCAACCCGAGGAAGGCCGCGTGGGCGGCGTCGGCAAGCACCGGCAGGGTCAGCTGGTCGCCGTCGGCCGGTGCCGAGCTGTCGCCTCCGCCCAGGTAGTCCATCGCGGCGAAGATCACCCCCCGCTCGGCGAAATACCGCGCCTGGCTGAATCCGCTCCGGCCGGGGGGTTGCAGGTCGAAGTAGCGCCGGCTGTAGGTACCTCCGGGCAGCGCGAAGACGACGACCGGCCGCTCGGGCAGCTCGTCCGGGACGAACAGCGAGCCGCTGACGTGGCAGGGCTCGTCGACCGGGACGGCTGCGGAAACGTCGAGGATCAGGTCGAGGGTCGAGAACGACGTCAGTTCATCCTGTAGCTGCATCGCGGCGGGCTCCTTCTAGATCGGCGTGGGTAGCGGACGCGCGCAGCGTCTCGGCAAACAGCTCGTCGGGGGCGACCGCGCCGGAGATCTCCTTGCGGATGTATCCGTCGCCCATGATCAGGATCCGGTCGGCGATCTCGCAGAGCTCTTCCGTGTCGGACGAGGAGATCGCGACCGCGGCGCCGGCATCAGCGGCCGCCCGCAGCTCGTTATAGATGGCGTGCTTGGCGCCGGCGTCGACGCCAAACGTCGGCTCGTCGAGCAGGAACACCTTGGCTCCCGAACGCAGCCATCGCGCGAACACGAGCCGCTGCTGGTTGCCGCCGCTCAGGGTCTCGAACGGCCGCTCGGGGTTGGCCGGCTTGACCGCGAGGCGATCGAGCCACGCCTGCGCTTCGGCGGCTTCGCGACGGTCACTCAGCCACCGCAGCGGCCCGTGGCCGGAGATCTTCGGCAGCGTCAGGTTCTCTCGCAGAGTCCACTCGACGATTGCGCCGTAGCGGCGACGGTCCGCGGGGGCATAGGCGATCCCTCGCCGTACCGATTGAGCCGGCTCTAGCCGTCGGGGAAGCGGACTGCCGCCGAGACGGATCCGACCCTTCCCGGGCCGCCTGGCGCCGAACACGAGACCGAGCAGCTCTTCGTAGCCGGAGCCCATCAGCCCAGTGAGGCCGACGATCTCGCCCTGCGCGAGGGCGAAGGTCGCGCTCGCGACGGTGCCGCCGGCCAGCCCATCGACCTCGAGCACTGACGTGCCGGTATTGCCGCGGCCGGCGTGCGAGAGCGCTTCGAGCTGGCCACCGAGGATCAGCTCGACGAGGCGCTCATGATCGAGTCCGGCGACCGGCTCGGTTGTGATCCGGCGTCCGTCGCGCAGGACGGTGACACGCTGGGCGATCTCGAACACCTCGGTTAGCCGGTGGGTTACGTAGAGGATCGTGACGCCGCGCCGGCTGAGACTGTCGAGCAGCGAAAACAGGTGCCGCACCTCCTCGGACGGCAGCGAGGCGGTCGGCTCGTCGAGCACGAGTAGCCCGCCGGATTCGAGGCCGTTCTCCACCGCGCGCGCGACGGCGAGCAGCGTCTGTTGCGTTGGCCGGAGCGACTCGACCGGCGTCGAAGGATCCGCGTGCAGGCCGTAGCGGGCGAGCGTCTGGCCGGCGGCCCGGCGCTCGGCTCGGTCAGACAGCCACAACCGGCCGGGGTAATTGCCTCCCAGCTCGAGGTTCTCGGCGATCGAGAGCGCGCCGATCAAGCCGAGGTCCTGGTGGATGAAGCGCAGTCCGGCGGCGGCCGAGGCGCGCGGCGAAGCGGTCTCGAGCCGGTGCCCGTTCACCTCGATCGTGCAGCCGGGCTCCGGTTGGTGATAGCCAGCCAGCACCTTGATCAGAGTCGACTTGCCCGAGCCGTTGGCACCGAGCAGAGCGTGGACTTCGCCGGCGCACACCTCGAGGTCGACGCGGTCCAGCGCCCGCTGGCCGGCAAACAGCTTCGAGAGGTTGCGGACCCGCAGCGTTGGAGCCTTGCCACGCCGTGCGATCGGGGCGCCCGAGCGGTGGCCGTTGATGCTGCTCGTCATGCCGGCGGCTTCGCCGAACGGGCAGCCGTTCGCCGCCGGAACACGACCGCGAGTCCGACCGCTGCAAGCAACGCGACACCGTCGAACATGTCGGTGATCCAGGTTGGCGCGCCAGCAAGGATCAGCCCCTTCTCGCCGGTCGTGAGCAGCGTCAGCGACACGACGACGCCCCACACGTTGAAGCGTCCGGGCTTCACCTGGGTGGTGCTGAGGAAGCACGCCGCGAACGTCGGCAGCAGGTATCCCTGTCCGATGCTGTAGTCGACTGTGCCCAGGTCGCTCGCGACCAGAACCGCGGCGACCCCCGCGATCAGACCGGTGAAGATCAGGCTGCCCGCGATGTACCGCCGCACCGGGATGCCCGACAGGCGGGCCGTGTCCGGGTTCGCGCCGGTCGCATAGATCCGCCGTCCCATCGGCGTGTGCTCGAGCCCGTACCAGACGAGGATCGCCACGACCAGCGCGTACACCGCGAGGATCGGGACACCGAGCGGTTGCCAGGTGACGAAAGCGGAGAAGCTCGCTTTCGTCGGCCCGACATACTGGCTGTTGGTCGCCCATTCGGTGAGGGCGAGCAGAACCGAGCTCATCCCGAGCGTCGCGATGAAGCTGTCGATCCCGACGACCACGACGAGCAGCGCGTTGACGGCACCGGCCATTACACAGACGAGGATCGCGATCGCAACCGCCGGCACCGGGGCGAAGTGTCCGCTGGTCAACAGCAGGATGCAGATGGCTGCACCCAAACCCATGTTGTTGCCGATCGACAGGTCGAACTGGCCGGCCGACATACTGACGCTGACGCCGAGCGCGAGGATCAGGAAGATCGCCTCCTGACTGGCGATAGTCTGCGCCGTCGTGACGCTCAGGAACGTGCTCGGAATCCAGAGCGCAAAGACGAGGACGAACAGCGCCCACAGATATACGCCGCTGAAGCGTCCGAGCCGCAGTCGTCCGAGCTGTTCCGCGAGCTCGCGTAGCAGAGCGGCGCTCTGGAACCGGCCGCCCAGTTGCGGCCCAGTTCCGGACGGTGCCGGGACCGGGCCGCCGGTCTCACCGGTGCCGCCGCCGACGGCGGTGAGCCCACTCGGATCCGACATCAGCCCTTGACGCCCCAGGCGGTCTGGAACGAGCTGAAGTCGTCGGGGAAGGCGTACAGCTGGGTGTTTGAGCCCACCAGGTTGATGTTCGACTTCGTGACGTACAGGAAGTCGCTCGGCACGTGTACGTAGGGCAGGTTCGTATGCGCGAGCAGGCGCGCCATGAGGTCGACCTCGCGCAGACCGTCGGTGTTCGTCTCGATCACGATCGTGTCGGACAGCTGTCCATCCTTGACGCCCTGGATGTCGGTAGAAGCGGCGTCGGTGTCCGAGATGATGACCTTGTTGGCGAGCCCAGCCGTCGCCAGCGCGGTCTCGAGCCCGGTGTCGTACGCGCCGACCACCAGGCATAGATACTTGATGCCGGGGTTGGCCTCTAGGTCACTGACGATCGTTGACCCGGACGTCGAGCCGATCGCCGACTCCGGTACGTTGAACACGTGGGCGGTGCCGCCCGCGGCCTTGATCGTGTTCGTGAAATCGGTCGTCATGACCGTCCACGCCGGGACCGACGAGTCGACGACCCAGCCGACGTCCGGCGGCGTGCCCTTCGCAGCGGCGATCACACCGTCAGCCAGCAGCTGGGCGAGCGGTCCGAAGATGTTGGCGCCGGACGTGTCCGCCTTCACCGGCGAGGAGCCTCCGACGGGGTAGTTAGCGGCGCCCGCAGTGACGATCGGCACGCCTTCGGCTTGCAGCTTCGTGAGCTCGGTCTGGAAGGAGCTCAGCGGAAGCGGTGTGAAGAAGATCAATCCCGCGGGCTTCTGCGCGACCGCCGACTGGAGCGCACTGATGTAGCCCTGTGGCGTGATCGCCGAGGGCGTTTCGATCTTGACGTTCCAGCCCAGCGCCTTGGCACCCTGCAGCACGCCGCTGTTCAAGGGCCCGATCGACGGCGTGTCGACCGAGATGAAGTCGATCGTCACGTTCTTAGGGATCGGCTTGCCGACCGGCGGAAGTTCAATCGGCGGGGGGTTGTGCGAGTACTTGGCGACGGCCGCCTCGGCGGCGCTGATCGCGGCCGCACCCGGATCGGCGGAGGCCGTCGCCGTCGACGCGGAACCGCTTGTCGATGACGAGGATGACGAGCTTCCGCATGCGGCAGCCCCGAAGCAAGGCATCAGTAGCGTGGCGACCGTTGCCGCCACCCGCGTGGCCGGGGCGATCCCAGAGACTCTCACTGCACACATCTCCTCTCGCGCTCGACCGTCAGATCGAACAAACGCAAGCCGTAAGTGAATCCGTCCCTCTAACGGACGGACCGAACGGGTGTAACTTTTGCGTTCTGTGTCACCCTCCGCTATGGCAGGCCCGACAGTCTTACTCGGACCGCGGTGTGCAAGCGCACAAGTCGCTGCCTATTATTGTCTGCCTGGACGGTTGCGGGTCATGCCTTTTCGCTATCGGGCGATGACTGATAGTTACAGGAAGGATGTTTTTGCACCATGTCACTAATACAGAAAACGGTTCTCGTAACTGGCGCCGGCAGGGGGATCGGCAAGGCGATCGCGCTGCTCCTCGCCGAGCGGGGCGCGCGTGTCGTCGTCAACGACCTGCACCCCGATCGCGCCCGGTCGGTCTACGAAGAGCTCCACGCCGCCGGTGGCAAGGGCCTCGCATTGGCGTTCGATGTCGTCGACTACGAGGCCGTGCAGGACGGGATTACGAGTATCGCGCGCGCGCTCGGGCCTGTCGACGTGCTCGTCAACAACGCCGGCATCCCCGAGGGCCGGGTCACCGGGCCGTTCCGCGACTCGTCACCGTACGACTGGAAGGCGTTCGTCGATCTGAATGTCTACGGCGCGATGAACTGTGTGCGGTTGACGCTGCCTGGCATGTGCGAGCGCGGGTGGGGGCGTGTGATCCAGATCTCGAGCGCCGCTGCCGCACGAGCGCTCGCCGCCCACGGCGGCGAGTCGGTCTACGCCGCCACCAAGTCGGCGATGGAGGCGCTGCTGCGTCACGTCTCCGTCGAGGTCGCGCGCCAGGGCGTAACCTGCAACTGCGTTGCCCCAGGGGTGATGGACGCCGCGCTCGCATATGCGGATCGAGCCGTCGTGGACGGTGTCGTCGAGCGGGTGCCGATCGGCCGGCTCGGCGAATCGGGTGAGGTCGCCGAGGCCGTTGCCTGGCTCGCCTCCGACGCGGCCGCGTTCGTCACCGGCCAGGTGATCCACGTCAACGGCGGCGCCTACCAGGGAAGGTAGTCAGCCAGGGGTCGTTCACGGTGCGGTGACCGTGGCGCCGTCGCGGACAACGCGCCCGAACGGCTCCTCGTAAACACGCATCATCACCGTCGGGTCCTGATCTCCCAGCCCCATGCCGCGCGCCATCCGCATCAGGTTGTGGGTGCTGGCTCCGAGCGGCGCCGGCACGCCAAGCTCGTCGGCGAGCTCGAGCGCTAGATGCACATCCTTGTAGGCCAGGTCGAGCGCGAACGCCGCGGCATAGTCCCCGGACAGGGCGCGGTCGGCAAGGGCACGGTAGGCGCCGCTGTCACCGCTGCTACAGCGGATCACCGAGTCCAAGACGCGCACATCCACCCCGGCCTGGGCGCCGAGCATCAGGCCCTCACACGCCGCGGCGACCGATACCAGGCCGAGGAGGTTGTTGATCAGCTTGACGACCAGCCCGCTGCCGATCGGGCCCACATAGATCACGTTCGAGCCGATCGTCTCGAGCAGCGTCCGGTGCTCGTCGAATAGCGCCTCGTCGCCTCCGACCATCAGCGCCAGCGTCCCCGCCTCGGCGCCGGCGGGCCCGCCGCTGACCGGTGCGTCGAACATTGCAATCCCGCCGCGCTCGAGTTCGGCGGCGATCCGGCGGGCTGCGGCGGGGGAGTTGGTGGAAAGGTCGAAATACGCCGTCCCGGGTCGCGCGTGCGCGGCTACACCCCCAGCTCCGAGGGCGGCGGCCTCGACGTCGCTCGGCATCGGGAGCGAGCTGAAGATGACGTCCGCTGCGCCGGCCAGCTCCGCGATGCTGCCGGCGGCGCCGGCCCCAGCGGCCGTGCATGCGCGCACCGCGTCGCTTGACAGGTCGTAGGCGAGAACGTCAAAGCCGGCGCGCACGATGTTGCGGCACATCGGGCCGCCCATCCGTCCGAGCCCAATGAATCCGATGGTCATCCCCTCGCCTCAGCTCGCCGTGTAGACGACCTGGCGCTCGGTGAAGTCGAGCAGCCCGTCGATCCCGTTCTCGACGCCTACCCCGCTCCACTTCGTCCCGAGGAACGGCATCTGCGGCGGCAGCGTCGCGTGTGCGTTGACATAGGCGACGCCGCACTCGAGTCGCTCGGCGACCGCGGCCGCGCGCTCGGGATCGGCGCTCCAGACCGATCCACACAGGCCATACATGGTGCCGTTGGCGCGAGTGATCGCATCGTCGAGGTCGCGGTAGGGCAGGATCGGGATCACCGGTCCGAACCGCTCTTCGACGACGATCCGGTCCGCGTCGGCGACCCCTGCGAGCACGGTGGCCGGGAAGAAGTACCCCGGACCCTCGCCGGCGACGCCGCCCGCCGCCGCCCGGGCGCCGCCGCGCAGCGCCTCGGCGACCAGTGCGCTCACGCGGTCGAACTGCGGCTTGGTCGAAAGCGGGCCCATCTGCCCGTCGTCGCCGGCGCCGAGGCTGATCGCCCGCGCGCCTTCGGCGAACGCCTCGACGGCATCGTCATACAGGGGCTCGGGTACGTACACGCGCTTCGGGATGGCGCACACCTGCCCGGTGTTGAACGTGGCGGTCGCCAGTAGCGCAGGCACGGCCGCGTTGAGTTCCACGTCGGGGAGCAGCAGCGCGGCATCGTTTCCGCCGAGCTCGAGGGTCAGGCGCTTGAGATCAGGCGCACCGGCCAACGCCACCTGCTTGCCGGCGGCGATCGAGCCCGTGAAGGAGATCTTGCGCGGAACCGGGTGACTGGCCATCGCCGCGCCCAGCGCGTCGTCGCCGCTGACCACGCTGACGACGCCCGGGGGGAGGTGCTCGGCCAGGATCTCGCCCAGACGCAGCACGGCCAGCGGCGCGAATGGCGAGGGCTTGAGGACGATGGCGCAGCCGGTGCGCATCGCCGGCGCGATCTTCCAGATCGCGGAGCCGACGGGGAAGTTCCACGGGATTATCCCGGCGGCGACGCCCGCCGCGCGATGGCGAAGTTCGACCCGCGCCGTCTCGTCCTCCGAGACCAGCGTGCGGGGAATCTCGGTGGCCGCGTAGTACCGGAGCCAGCCTTCGGCGGCATCGATTTCGATCGGCGGGAGCCAGCTCGGCTTCCCGGTCTCGCGAATCAGCCACCGGCCAAGCTCGTCGCCGGCTGCGACGATCGCGTCGGCCACCTCCAACATCAGGGCTCGCCGCCCGTTCTCGTCCGCCTCCCACGCGGGCTGGGCATCGAGCGCTGCCGAGAACGCCTGGTCAAGCTGCCGCGTGGAGCAGGCGGGCGCTTCGGCGAACGTCTCACCAGTCGCGGGATCGGCGACGTTGTAGATCTCCTCTGCGCGGGCTGCTGCCCCCGCGATGGTCATATGTGGAACCGTGATGCTGCTCATTTGCTCTCGCTCACGTGCCTCGGTCCAGGAAATCCTGCCCAAGGAACGATTGCAAGTCCAAGCACCATTGGTTACTGGCCGATTGCCGCAGGTGATTGGCGATCTCTTCCTTTCACGGTTAACTTCAGCGATGCCGCGGCAGAGTCTCGCGATGGCAAGTGACAAATGAGGTGAGGTTGAGTGTCAGTTGAAGTGCAGTCGTCCACTCGGCGGGAGAGTGGTGAGCGCCTCGCGGCGTTGAACGTTCTCGTGTCGGCGCCCCCGGCGCTGTCCGGCAAGCTCGAGACCGGTCTGACTCAGCTCGGTTGCGCGGTCGCCACGATCCCGGCCGCCGCGGCGCCGCGTGACCGGGAGGCGGCCGCCGCAACGGTTGCGGTTCATGCTGAGCGGCTCGGCGGTCTCGACGCGCTCGTTCACGCTCCACACGTCGCGGACCTGGCTCCGCGAGGACTCGTCGAGATCGACGCCGAGGTCTGGGCGCGGTGGGCGGAGGCGCCAATCTGGGAGGCGCTGGTTCTGTTCCAGGCGGCGTACGCCGGCTTCGGGCCGGCGGGCGGCTCGATCGTCGCCGCGCTACCGTCGCTGGCACTGACCGGGGCGGCGGACCTGGTGCCGCTTGCTGCGGCGGCCGAGGGAATCCGGCAGCTCGCCAAGTCGGCCGCCCGCGCCTGGGGGTGCCAGGGAACGAGAGTCAACTGCCTGACGCTGCCAATCGACGAGTGGGGAGTGCAGGCCGCGCGGCCGGTCCCCAACCGTTACGGCGCGTCGCTGCCCGGCGTGAACGCGCCGGGCGAGCTCGCCGGCGCCGTCGCGATGCTGATCAGTCCGTTTGCCCGCGGCGTGACCGGCGCTACCGTGGGCCTCGACCGCGGCACGGTGCTGGCGCCATGAGCACAGAGACGCTCGAGGGCAGGACGGTCCTGATCACCGGTGCGGGCGCCGGTCTCGGCCGCGGTGTCGCGCTCGCAGCCGGGCGGGCCGGCGCGCATGTGATCGTCACCTCGCTCGGCGAGAACGGCAGGGAGACCGCCGAGGCGATCGTCGCCGCGGGTGGGCTGGCCACGTGGATCGTGTGTGACGTAACCGACCGCGACGCGGTCGAACGCGCGGTGGCTGAAGCGGTCGAGGTGTCCGGTCGGCTGGACGGCCTCGTTCACAACGCGTTCGCTCGCCCCAGGTTCGACGACCCGCGGGCCTCATCGGTTGCCGAGCTGCCGTTCGAGCTGTGGCAGCACGAGGTCTCGGTGGCGCTGCGCGGTGCCTACCACTGCGCGACGGCAGGCTTTCCGCACCTGCGCGACTCGCGCGGGCGGCTGATTCTGCTCAGCTCGACGTCGGGCGTCGAGGGCACACCGACGCAGCCGGCCTACGCCGCCTGCAAGGGCGCGATCCGGGCGATGACGAAGAGCCTCGCTCGGGAGTGGGGGCCGTTAGGGATCACGGTGAATGCCGTCTCCCCCTACGTCACCACCCCCTCCTTCGACGCCTGGTGGGACAAGAACCCGGAGCTCAAGGCCGAGGGGGAGGCGCTGACCGTGCTCGGATACATCGGCGATCCACTGCGCGACGCCGGCCCGCCGTTCGTGTTCCTGCTCGGCGCGGGATCGCACTACCTGACCGGGCAGACGTTCTTCATCGACTCCGGCCGTTACCTGTCGTATTGACGGACGGCTCATCCAGCGACGAGCTCGGCCGGCGGCTGGCCGGGCGCCTGAACCCCTCGGACCACGCTGGAGATCGTGGCCAGGAAGGCGCGAAGAGCTGGCGATCGGTCCTCGGCACGATAGGCGACCGCGAGGTCCTGCTCCGGAGTCGGGCGGATCAGCGGCCGGAACGTGATCCCCTTGAAGCCGGCGTTCCGGGCCGACTCCGGGATCAGCGCGACGCACAGACCCATCGCCACCATCACCAGCGCCGATGGGGAGTTACCCTCTTCGACCACCTTCGGGCTGAAGCCGTAGCTGAGACAGATCGAGAGCGAGGTATCGCTCAGATTCGGCGCCATCCGTCGCGGCAGCACCACGAAGCGCTCGTCCTTGAGGTCGGCGAGGTCGATCCTCCCCGTTCCGGCCAGTGGATGGTCGTCGGCCAGCGCGACCACGAACTGCTCGCGCCAGACCGGCTTGAACACGAGCGCGTCGTCGACCGCGATGGGCCGCAGGAATCCGACGTCGAGAGTCCCCGCGCGCAGCCGCTCCATCTGCTCCGGGCTGCCGAGCTCGAACAAGCGGTAGCGGAGGTTCGGATGCGCTCGCCGATGCTCTCGCAGGATCCAGGGGAGCACGCTCCACATCGCTGGTCCCACAAAGCCGACGTCGAGACTGCCGAGTTCCCCGCGCGCAGTCCCCTGCGCGGACCGCACGGCCTCGGACACGCGATCGAGGATCGCGCTGGCCTCCTCGTAGAACACCGCTCCTGCCGGCGTCAGCGTAACGCCATGGGTGCGATCCAGCAGCTCGACGCCGAGCTCGCGCTCGAGCGCGAGGATCTGCTTGCTCAGGGCCGGCTGCACGATGTGAAGCCGGTTGGCAGCCCGGCCGAAATGGAGCTCCTCGGCGAGGGCGACGAAGTAACGGAGATGCCGAAGCTCCACCGTCCCTACCCAACCCCGGGTCGCTTCCCGTCCGGGCAACAACACGCAAACACGAGAGGATCAACGATGACGTACGGCTCCTTTGAACGCGGTGTGGAGAAGCAGCGGGAGATGTGGGGCGATGCGCCGGCGTCGATGCTGGCGCAGGTCGAGTCCGAATTCAACCGACCAATCCTGCATCAGATCATCGGCACCTGCTTCGGCGAGGCGTGGGCGAGCGACGCTCTGACGCCCAAGGTACGCAGTCTGATCACGGTCGGGATGGTCGCTGCGATGGGGCGGACGAGCGAGACGCGCCTACACGTGCGCTGGGCGCTGCTCAACGGCTGCACACCGGAGGAGTTGCGGGAGGTCATCAAGCACGTCGCCGCCTACGCGGGCGCGCCGGCCGGGGCGGAGGCGGCGTTCGCGGCGGACGAAGTGATCCGCGCGGAAGGGGTGGCGGTCGCCCCCTGAGCGCTCAGGGGGCGACCCCTGAGGGCGCGGCGACGAGGGCATCCCGGAGCGCACCCACGACCTCGGCACGCCACTGCCTGGCGCCCTCCCACTTCGGGTGAATCAGCAGCGAGGCGCCGTGGATGTGACCGGGCTGCCGGCTGATCACCGTCGGCACGCCGGCGTCGGCGAGCCGCTGCCCATAGGCCTCGCCGATGTCCCGCAGGGGGTCGAACTCGGCGGTGATGACAAACGCGGGCGGCAGGCCGCTGAGGTCGTCGGCCAGCAGTGGCGAGGCGAGCGGGTTCAGCGCATCGCTGGGATCCGCGAAGTAGGCGAGCTTGCCCATGACGAGGCCTTCGGTCTCCAGGCCGTAGCCATGTCCGCACTCGTCCCAGGAGACATAGCCGCCCTCGAAGCGGTGGTCCGGGGCGGGCACCTCGAGCACCTGCGCGACGATCGGAGGCCCACCACGATCCCGCGCCATCAGGCACACCGCGGCGGCCAGGTTGCCGCCCGCTGAGTCGCCAACGATCGCGACCCGCGTCGGGTCAATGTTCAGCTCCTCGGCGTGGGCGAACAGCCACTCGAGCGCGGCGTAGCAGTCCTCCAGCCCGATCGGGAACCGGGCCTCCGGGGCCAGCCGGTAGTCGACCGCGACCACGACGCACGGGACCTGCTCGCAGAGATCGCGCGCGTAGGCGCGGAACGTCGGCCACTCGATCGACCCCATGATCCAGGCGCCCCCGTGGATGTGGAGCACGGCCGGGAACGGACCGTCGCCGGCCGGCGTATACGCGCGAGCTGCGATCTGCCCGCCAGCCACGGGGATCGTGTAGTCGACCTCCCCGTGGACGCCGCGGTCGACCCCGCCTGCGGCCGCGAAGATCGTTTCCGTCGCGTCAAACGCCGCGGCGCGCATCGCCTCCATCGTGCCCCCGCCGGCGGGGCCCTTGGCGGCAACCGCCGCCATCATCGCGTTGATCCGGCCGATCAGGTCGGTCACGTCCTCAGGCAGCTCGGGCATCGTCTTCTCCTCGGTCCTCTGATGTCGAACCGCCCAAGCATACCGACTGGTATGAATGTTAGACTTGCATCGTGAGCACGCTCGACGAGCGCACGGATGCGGCGGGAGGACCGGCCCGCGCGACGGAGCTGCGCCGCTACGAGATGCTGATCGGCGGCGAGTGGGTGAAGGCGCGCTCCGGAAAGACGTTCGAGTCGATCGACCCGTACACCGGGCGGCCGTGGGCGCTGATCCCCGAGGCGGGCTCGGAGGACGTCGATGCGGCGGTCAGATCAGCGCGGCGAGCATTCGACGACGGCCCGTGGGGGCGGACCACGGCGGTGCACCGGGGTCGGTTGATGCGCCGTCTCGGCGAGCTGATCGCCGAGCGGGCGAGCGAGATCGCGGTCGTAGAGTCAACCGACAACGGCAAGGTGCTCCGAGAGACGGAGCAGCAACTGGCGGGGCTGGCGGACTACTACGGGTACTTCGCCGGCGCTGCGGACAAGCTCCAGGGGAACACGATCCCTTCGGACCGCACGAACTTCCTGATTTACACCACGCGTGAGCCAGTCGGAGTGGTCGGAGCGATCACGCCGTGGAACTCGCCGGTCCTGCTGCTGAGCTGGAAGCTCGCACCGGCGCTGGCTGCCGGGTGCACGTTCGTCGTCAAGCCGGCCGAACAGGCGCCGGCCTCGACGCTCGAGTTCGCCAGGCTGATGGAGGAAGCGGGGTTCCCGCCCGGCGTCTTAAACGTGGTGACGGGGTTGGGGCCTGAGGTAGGGGGGCCGCTCGCCGCCCACCCCGGCGTCGACAAGGTCGCGTTCACCGGCTCGACGGCCACGGGGGCGAGCGTGATGGGGGCGGCCGCCACCCATGTCGCGCGCGTCAGCCTCGAGCTCGGCGGGAAGTCACCGAACATCGTGTTCGCGGACGCCGACCTCGAGGCCGCGGCCAACGGGATCGTCGCGGGTGTGTTCGCGGCTACGGGGCAGACGTGTATGGCCGGCTCGCGGCTGCTGGTCGCCGAGCCGGTCTACGACGAGTTGCTGGAGCGAGTCGCGCGCCGCGCGCGGGCCGTGAGGATGGGCGATCCGCTCAGGGCCGAGACCGAGATGGGCCCGGTTGCGTTCGAGGGCCACCTCGAGCGCGTGCTCGGATCCATCGCTGCTGCGCAGGACGAGGGCGCGCGTCTGGTGACCGGGGGCATCCGCCCTAGCGCCCCCGGGCTCGCCCAAGGCCTCTTCGTCGCGCCGACGCTGTTCGCCGACGTCGACAACTCGATGCGGATCGCACGCGAGGAAGTGTTTGGCCCGGTCGCCGCCGCGATCCGGTTCCGCGAGGAGGAGGAGGCGGTCAGGCTCGCGAACGACACCGCGTTCGGGCTGGCCGCCGGGATCTGGACCAAGGACGTGCAGCGGGCACACCGCGTGGCGCGTGCGATCCGCGCCGGGACGATCTGGATCAACGCGTATCGGGCGGTTGGGCCGATGGCGCCGTTCGGCGGCTTCAAGGCCAGCGGCTACGGTCGCGAAAACGGACTCGAAGCGCTCCACGAGTACACCGAGGTCAAGACGGTCTGGGTCGAGCTCAGCGGCGCCAGCCGCGACCCGTTCAAGCTCGGCTGACCACTGCTGAACGCGGGCGTCGGGGTGTCGCCGTAATCGGGGGATGCACGCTCGGAATCGCCGCTCAGGACCCGCGCGGGGAATCCGGCATCCAGGTGTCGAGCACCATCAGGGTCTTGGTGCCGGTGACGCGGCCGGTGCGGCGCAGTTGGTCGATCACCCGCGTCAGATGTTTGACGTCGCGGACGCGCAGCCAGACGAGGGCGTCGGGGTCGCCCGCGGTCGTGAATACCGCCTGAACCTCCGGCAGGCCGCGCGCGACGTCGGCGATCTCGGGGACCGGCGTATTGCCGGTCAGGCGTAGCTCGGTAAATGCTTCGAGCGGGCGTCCGAGCTTCGTCTCGTCGACGAGCGTCGTATAGCCGGTGATCACCCCGAGCGCCTCGAGCCGGTCGATTCGGCGCTTGACGGCCGGGGTGGAAAGGCTGACGCGTCGGCCGATATCGCTCAGCGTTCGCCGCGCGTCCTGGCGAAGGAGTTCCACGATCTGCCGGTCAGTCGGGTCGATCTCCACGCAACAACTTTAACGAGAGACGCCGCAATCACAATGCTTGTTGCGTGATTGACCGATCCCAGCGCGGTTTGTGCCATGGCCTAACCCGCTTCGCTTAACTTTGACCAAATGCCCGGAACCGCCGCCGCGCCGGCGATGAACGAGTCGTCGCTCCACACGCTCGATGCTGTGCAGCGACGGGTGCTGTGGCTCGCAACGAGCATCATCCACCACGCCAACAAGGTGCGCAGCACGCCGTCGGGGGTGAAGGTCGGCGGCCACCAGGCGTCGAGTGCGTCGGCGGTCTCGATCATGACCTCGCTCTACTTCGAGCACATGCGCGCCCCGGACCGGTTTTCGGTCAAGCCGCACGCCGCGCCGGTGCTGCACGCGATCAACTATCTGCTCGGCCGTCTCGACCGGCGGTATCTGGAAGAGCTCCGCGCGTTCGGCGGGCTGCAGTCCTACCCATCGCGGGCAAAGGATCCGGACCCGGTCGACTTCTCGACCGGCTCGGTCGGGATCGGCGCGACCGCGACGATCTGGTCCTCGCTCGCGCACCGCTACGTCGCCGGTCACTTCGATGTGCCGCGCGGCGGTCGCCACATCGCGCTGCTCGGTGACGCAGAGCTCGACGAGGGCGCGATCTGGGAGGCGCTGGTCGACCCGATGGTGCCGCGGCTCGGCGAGGTGCTGTGGATCGTCGACCTCAACCGCCAGTCACTCGACCGGGTCGTCCCCGACATCGCCGTCGGCCGGATCGGGGCGATGTTCGAGGCGGCCGGGTGGCGCACGATCACCGTCAAGTACGGCCGCTGGCTCCGCGAGCTATTCGCACGACCTTGTGGGGAGGCGCTGCGCGCCCGGATCGACGCGATGCCCAACGAGGAGTACCAGCGGCTCCTGCGCTCCCACGCGGATGAGCTGCGCGAGCGTCTGCCCGGCGGCGGGCCCGGCGCCAAGGACGTCAGCCGCCTGATCGGCGACCTCGACGACGCGCAGTTGCTCACGGCGCTCCGCGACCTGGGCGGCCACGATCTCGCCGATCTCCGCGACGCCCTGCGCGAGGCTGACGCCGCGCACGACCGGCCGGCGGTGATCTTCGCCTACACGATCAAGGCGTGGCGGCTCCCGACCCAAGGCCATCCGGGCAACCACTCCGCGCTTTTGAGCAACGAGCAGTGGCGGCGCCTGGCCGGCGAGCTGGGTGCCAACCCAGATGACCCGTATGGGCGCTTTGCCGACGGCACGCCCGAGGCGCAGCTGTGCGCTCGGGCCGCGGCGAGACTCGCGCGGCACCCGGTGGCACTGCGCGAGCCGCCTGCCGTGCCTTCGGAGCTCGGCGGCGCGCACACGGCCGTGGCCTCGACACAGCAGGGGTTCGGCCGGCTGCTGACCGAGATCGCACACGCCGCACCCGACCTCGCAAGCCACATCGTCACCGTTTCCCCCGACGTCGCCTCCTCGACCAACCTCGGCGGCTGGATCAACCGCTCGGGCGTCTGGAACCCCGGCGAGCGGATCGACTGGTTCGCCGACGACACCGACACCCTTGTGCGCTGGCGCGAGTCCGAGCACGGACAGCACATCGAGCTCGGGATCGCCGAGGTCAACCTCGTCGGGCTGCTCGGGGAGCTCGGCGCGACGTGGTCGCGCGACGGGCAGCCGCTGTTGCCGATCGGAACCATTTACGACCCGTTCGTCGCCCGCGCGCTGGAGCCGTGGTCGTTCGGGATCTACGCCGGCGGCCAGTCCATCCTTGTCGGCACCCCGTCGGGGATCACGCTCGCGCCGGAGGGTGGGGCGCACCAGTCGATCATCACGCCGTCGATCGGACTCGAGCAACCGCGCTGCGTCGCCTGGGAGCCTGCGTTCCTCGAGGATCTGGGGTGGATCCTGCTGCGCGCGCTCTCGCGCCTTGGGCGCAGCCACGGTGAGTCGGCCTACATCAGACTGAGCACAAGGCCGGTCGACCAGGGGCTCGCCGCCGTGCCCACCGACAGCCGAGCACGCGAGTCCCGGCGAGCGGCGGTGCTGGCCGGGGGCTACCGGCTGCGGGCGGCCGCCGCCCCGCCGCGGCTCACACTGACGGGGATGGGCGCGGTGATGCCACAGGTGCTCGCGGCGGCCGATGAGCTCGCGAGCGACGGAATCGGGGTCGATGTCGTCTGCATAACGTCCGCCGACCTGCTGCACCGGGCGCTCCAGGCGCGGTCGGGGTTGCGTGACGGCGACGACTGCATCCTGGACGACTTGTTCCCGCGCGACCGGGCGGCGCCGATCGTGAGCGTGCTCGACGGCCATCCGCACACGCTCTCTTTCCTGGCCGCGATCCATGGGAGCCCGATCACTTCGCTCGGCGTCCAGGACTTCGGCCAGTCCGGAGACATCGAGGACCTGTACCGCTACTACGGGATCGACTCCGAGACGATCGTCGGGGCCGCCCTGGACGTGATCGGAGCCTGACGTGATTGAGATCCTGATGCCCAAGCTGTCGGATTCGACCGAATCCGGTCTGCTGCTTCAGTGGCTGATCGAGGACGGCGACCGGGTCGCGGTTGGGGACGAGCTGGTCGAGATCGAGACCGACAAGGCCACAATGATGTGGGAGTCCGAGCAGGCGGGGGTGCTGAGCATCGTCGCGCCTGCGGGCACGACGGTCGCCGTCGGAGAGGTGATCGCGCGCCTCGACGACGGAACCGCGGCGGCGGCCGAGATCTACGTCAAGCAGGAGACCCCCGTCGCCGTGGCGCAAACGGCCAACGGCACCTCGAGCCACGGGGACACGGTCGCCCAGCCGGTCGCGACCCCGCTCGCGCGGCGGCTCGCGATCGCTCATGGGCTCGAGCTCGACCGGATGCGCGGCAGCGGGCCACGCGGCCGCATTACGAAGGCCGATGTCTTGACAGCCGCCGGCGTGCAGCCAACGGCGCCGGCCCGCCAGCCTGTGGTAGCGGAGCGGGCGCCCGTCGGGTCGGCAAACCGTCACGCGGTCGCGCTCACGCGCGCGCAGGAGTTGATCGCGCGGCGGATGGCGCAGGCAAAAGCGACCATCCCGCACTTCCAGGTGCAGACCGAGGTGGCGATGGACGCCGCGCTCGCGCTGCGCCAGCAGCTCAAGGAGGCCGCCGAGACGGAGGCGCCTGCGCCATCCGTCAACGATCTGATCGTCAAGGCCGTCGCGCTCGCGCTCCGGCGCCACCCGCACGCCAACGGCTCCTACCACGACGGGACGTTCGAGCTCCACGAGCACGTCAACGTCGGCGTCGCCGTCGCGGCCGACGAGGCGCTGGTTGTGCCGACCGTGTTCGACGCCGACGTCAAAAGCCTCGGGCGGATCGCGCACGAGACGCGGCGTCTGGCGCAACGGGTGAGGGAGGGCGCGATCACGCCGCCGGAGCTGTCTGGCGCGACGTTCACCGTGTCCAACCTCGGTATGTACGGAATGACCGCGATCACGCCCGTCATCAACCCGCCGCAGGCGGCGATCCTAGGGGTCGGCGCGGTCCGCGCGACGCTCGCGCGCGACCCGGATGGGGAGATCGTCGACCGGCAGATGCTGACGCTGACGCTCAGCTGCGACCACCGGATCCTGTACGGCGCCGACGCGGCGAAGTTCCTAGCCACGGTCCGCGATCTCCTGCAGCGGCCGCTCCGGATGTTCCTGTAGGCCGCTTCAAATCTCAGGCTCGCGGACGGCCGGGCGCTGTGCGCGGATACAGCGCCGCCGCCGCATCTCTGGATCGGCGGACGTGGAGACGGGGCGACCCTGGACGTAGCTTGGTCGGGAGGCGTTTGGACGCCCACGACCACGAACCGACGGGAGCAGCATTGACCGACACCGCGAACACCATCGTGCTTGACCACGCCACCGCCAACGACGACATGGTCGCGACGATGCAGGCTCGTGTCGGCCAGCTGATCCGGCGGACGGACTTCGTGTTCGTCAAAGAGATGCACGGCGACGCAATCCGCAACTACGCCTACGGATGCGGTGACGCCAACCCGATCTTCTACGACGAGGAGTACGCCAAGACGACGCCGTTCGGGACGCGGATCGCGCCGCCGAACATCCACTTCGCCCAGGGAGTCGGGACTCTGATGGCTACGACCTTCGGCATGCCCGGCCTCCACGCCCTGTACATGGGCACCGAGTACTGGTTCCACAAGCCGATCAAGCTCGGCGACGTGATCGAGCCCGAGCTTCGCTACGGGCCGATCACGGTTCACGAGGACGGCTCGCGATTCGCGGGCCTCCGGATCACTCAGACGATGGACGGCACGTTCATCAACCAGCGTGGCGAGGTTGTCGCCGAGAGCCGTGACCACGTGCTGCGCTTCACGCGCCTGGGCGGTTCGGGCCGCGACAAGTACGCCGACCTCGAGGCGGCGAGTTATACGCCCGAGGAGATCGCCGCGATCGACGCCGACATCGAGAAGGAGGAGCGCCGCGGCGCCGAGCCCCGCTACTGGGAGGACGTGGAGGAAGGCACCGAGATCCCCTGGGTCGTCAAGGGGCCGCTGACGGTGACCGACTGCATCGCCTACAAGATCGCGTGGGGGTTCTTCCCGTTCGTGCGGCCAAACGAGATCGCGTACGAGTACCGCAAGAAGCACCCGCGGGCGTTCACGATGAACTCGCGCGGCGTGCCGGACATCCCCGAGCGCGTGCATTGGGAGGACGAGTTGGCCCAGACGATCGGGATCCCGCGGGCGTTCGACTACGGGCCGCAACGTGTCTCCTGGTTCGGACATCTGCTGTTCAACTGGATCAGCGATCACGGCTGGGTCGAGTACCAGAACGTGCAGCTGCGCCAGCCGATCCTGATCGGTGACACGTCCTGGCTTCAGGGCAAGGTGGCGCGCAAGTACTTCGAGGACGCCCGTCCCCTGGTCGAACTCGAGTTGTGGGCCAAGGACCAGCGCGGCCGGATCACCACCACCGGGTCGGCGCGCGTGCGCCTGCCCTCGCGGGCGGACACCTGAGGTGAGCATCGTGGCGGCGGGGACGCAGGCGCGTGCGGACACCAGCAGCTGGAGGGCGAGGTACGAGTCCCGGAGGGTGAGCGCGGAGGAGGCGATCGCGCACGTCAAGTCGGGCGATCGGGTCGCGTTCTCTTACGGCCGCGAGCCGCTCGAGCTGGGCCTGGCGCTGGTCGCGCGGGCCGGCGAGCTGGAGAACATCACGATCTTCAACCCGGTGCCGGGGCGCGACTTCGGCTGGTACGACGATTGGGGTCCCGCCCACCCTCACCCGTTCTCGATCGAGTACGAGATGTGCGTGCCGGTGATCCGCGGCGGGGTCGAGGAGCACCGCTTCGACCAGGCGGTCTCGTCGATTTACGGCGCCTCCGAACGGCCGTACGGGTCGGGCGAGGCGGACGTGATGCTGGTCGAGGTCTCCAGCCCGGATCGCCACGGCTACTGCAGCCTCGGCGCCTCGGTTTGGGACAAACGCGAGCGGATTCGCGGCGCCGGGATCGTCGTCGCGTCCGTCAACCCGAAGCTGATCCGCACGTTCGGCGAGAACTACGTGCATGTGAGCGAGATCGACTATTTCGTCGACCACGTCCCCAGCGGCCGGGAACCGGCCTCGGTCGATCTGCTGGGGCGCAAGCCCTCCGAGGCCCCGGAGTGGGTGCGGACGATCGGCGATCTCGTCGCCGGCGAGGTGCTGCACGACGGCGACACGCTCGAGATCGGAGTCGGGTTGACGAGCGAGTCGGTCGCGCGCTCGGAGGCGATCCGCGAGCGCTCCGACCTCGGCTGGCATTCGGAGGCGACACCGCGCGGGATCATTCGCCTCGTCATGGACGGCGTCATCACCGGGGCGCGCAAGACGCTGCATCCCGGCAAGGCCGTCTGCACCTCGATCGGCGGCGGCACTCGCGAGGAGATGGACTTCGTCGACGGCAACCCGATCTTCGAGCTGTATCCGAACCGGTACGCGACCAATCCGGTGACGATCGCCCAGAACGCGAACATGGTCGCGATCAACAGCGCCGTCGCTGTCGATCTGACCGGCCAGGTGACGGCCGAGACGATCGGGCGCCGCCAGATCTCGACCGCGGGCGGACAGACCCCGTTCGCGTACGGGGCGTTGCTGTCGGAGGGCGGCCGCAACGTCGTGGTGCTGCCGTCGACCGCGTCGGACGGTGGCGTGTCGCGGATCATGGCCGAGTTTCCGGCCGGCACGATCGTCACCCAGACGCGCGCGCTCGCCGACATCGTCGTGACCGAGCACGGGATCGCTCACCTGCGCGGCAAGAGCGTGCGCGAGCGCGCCCTCGAGCTGTGCGCGATCTGCAATCCGCGCTTTCGCGAGGAGCTGCACGCGGCCGCCCGGGAGCTGTACTGGTGAACCGGATCGCGGGCTACGCGTCGTACCTGCCGCGGCCGGTGCTGACGCGCGAGGCTGCGCGCGAAGCGTGGCCGCGGCTGGCGATGCCCGGGAATTCCCGGACGGTGCCGGGCCTGGACGAGGACGCGCTGACGATGGCGGCGCAAGCGGGCTTGGATGCGCTGTCGGCGGCCGGGGTGGCGGGCGCTTCGTTATCCGCCGTGTTCGTGGCGACCTCGAGCAGCCCGTACGTGGTCAAGTCCGGCGCGGCGATCGTGGCCGATTACGTCGGTGCCGGGCGCCACGCGAACGTCACCGACTTCGGCGCGGGCGCGCACGGTGGCCTGGTCGCGCTGCTCAGCGCGCTGCGCGATACGGCCCTGGCGGAGCGCGGGCCGATCCTGGTGGTCGGCGCGGACGCCGTGTTCGGGCCCGCCAACGATCCCTCCGATCTGGGGTTCGGAGCCGGCGCATGCGCGTTCGTCGTCGGCGCCGACGGCTTCGTCTCGCTCGAGCGCTTCGATTACGGCTACTCCTCGTATTCCTACACGTGGCAGCCGGTGGGCGAGACTCACCTGCACCGCTACGACGACGAGCGGTTCGAACGGACGGCCGGCTACACGTCGCAGATGGCGGCGAGCCTGCGCGACTTCCTGGAAGGCGCCACACCGGACTGGTACGCGCTGTCGCTCACACCGGGCGTTCGGGCCGACGCGCTCGGCGTGCCGGCCGATCGGCTGGTGGGCGCGGAGCTCGCCGCGGAGGCGGGGGACAGCGGTTGTGCCAACGTGCTGCTGACGCTGGCCGCGGCGCTCGAGCGAGCATCGGCGAGCGAGACGATCGTGGTGCAGGGGTACGGCTCGGGCGCCGGTACCGCCTCGGCGTTGCTGGCCGTCGAGTCCGCTTGGTCGCCCGCCGTCGCCGCCGCGCCGCGTGAACGCGTCGAGCTCAGCTACGTCCAGTACGCCAAGCATCGTGGATTGATCCCGCTGTCATCGCTGCCGTCGTTCGGCGCCGCCTACGGGGCGTCGCCGGGATGGGAGCGCGGCAAACACGCCTCGGTCGGCCTGCACGCGGGGCGCTGCCGCGCCTGCGGCTCGCTCAACTTCCCGCCCCGCGTCTACTGCCTGGACTGCCGCGGGCAGGAATTTGAGGACGTAGCGCTGCCGCGGCAGGCGTCGGTGCTGACGTTCAATCTCCAGTACGTGGTCGGGATCGCGCCCGAGGAGGCGCCTCTGCCGATCTGCACGGCGCTGGTCGATGGCGAGCGGCCGGGCCGCTACGGCGGCAAGGTCGCCGCGCTGGTGACCGACGTGCTCGACGTCTCGCAGATCTCGATCGGCACGCCCGTGCAGCTCGTGCCGCGTCGCGCCGACGTCGAGGACGGGCTCGTCAACTACGGGTGGAAGTTCCGCCCGCGGGCCGGCTCGGCGAACGGGCAGGAGGCGGGCTGATGGCCGGGCTGCCGGTGGCGGTGGTCGGGGCGGGGATGATCCGCTTCGGCGAGCGTTTCGACCTCTCCTACGAGGACATGGTTGTCGGCGCCTATCGCGCGTGCCTGGACAGCGTTGACAAGGGGATCGACGAGGACCGGTTGCAGGCCGCCTGGCTCGGCACCTGCATCGGCTCGATGATCCGCCAGGAGACGGTCACCGGGGCTGCGCTGGCCGAGCCCATCCGCTTCTTCCCGCGGCCGGTGACGCGCGTCGAGAACGCCTGCTGCACCGGTTCGGACGCGGTCCGGAACGCCGCCTTCGCGGTGGCGGCCGGGGTCTACGATGTCGTGCTGGTGGTGGGCGCGGAGAAAATGCGCGACATCCCCTCGCGCGACTCGCTGGTCCGCCAGACGAGCGTGATGTTCCACGAGTGGTGGGCGCCGCGCGGCGCCACCGCGCCCAATCGCTTCGGCCAGTTCGCGACGGCGCACATGGAGGCCTACGGGACCGAGCGCCGACACATGGCGCTGATCGCCGAGAAGAACCACCACCACGGCAGCCTCAACCCGCACTCCTACTTCCGGCGCGACGTCAGCTGCGAGCAGGTGCTGGGCGCGCCGATCGTCTCCTGGCCGCTGGGCCTGCTGGACTGCTGCCCGACGACCGACGGCGCGGCGGCGGTGATCATGTGCCGCGCCGATCTGGCGCACGAGTTCACCGACGACCCGATCTACTTCCTCGGGTCCGGCCTGGCGACCGATCCGCTGATCTCGTCGTGGAAGAGCGAGTTCACCTCGTTTCCGGCCACGACGGTGGCGGCGGCCGAGGCCTATCGGATGGCGGGAATTGCGGCGTCGGATGTGGATCTGGCCGAGGTCCACGACTGCTTCACGATCACCGAGCTGATCACCTACGAGGATCTCGGCTTCTGCGAGAAGGGAACCGGCAAGGACTGGCTCGAGAGCGGCGGACCGATGCTCGGCGGTGAGAAGCCGGTCAACACCTCCGGCGGGCTGAAGGCCAAGGGCCACCCGGTCGGCGCGACCGGCGTTTCGCAGGTCGTCGAGCTGTGGGAGCAGCTGCGTGGCGAGGCCGGCGAGCGGCAGGTAAAGAACGCGCGGATCGGTCTCACCCACAACATGGGCGGGATCGGGACAATCGTGCTCGTGAACGTGTTCGGCTCGGAGCGGCCCGCTTGAAGGTCCCCGACCTGCTCGCCAACGCGATCGCGAGATCGCCGGGGCGGCCGTGCGTGATCGCGGACGAACGAACGCTGACATTCGGGGAGGTCGACGACCGGGCAGGGCGCCTGGCCGATGCGCTCCGCCGGCTCCGGGCCACGGACGGGGCGAGGGTGGCGCTGCTCGCGCTGAACGAGCCCGAGTACTTCGAGATCCAGTTCGCGGCCCAGCGGGCAGGCGTGATGCTGGTACCGCTCAACTACCGGCTCGCCGTTCCGGAGCTGCAGGCGATCCTGGCCGATTGCGAGCCGTCGGTCTTGATCTATGGCCCCCAGTTCGGAGCGACCGCCGCGGAGCTCAATGTGCCGATCGCGCTCGAGCTCGGTCCGGCGTACGAGGAGGTCCTCGCGGGCGCGGATCCACGCGGGCCGCAGCCGCTCGACGCTGACGCGCCGTGCACGATCCTGTACACGAGCGGGACCACCGGCCGCGCGAAGGGCGCGGTGATCTCGAACGGTTGCCTGTGGGCGCGCGTCAACCAGTTCAGCATCGAGCTCGGGATCAGCGACGGCGACTCGTTCCTGTTTCCGATTCCAATGTTCCACACCTCCTCGTCGGTCCCGTACGCGTTCACCTACGGCGGCGTGACCGTCGTGCTCCCACAGCAGTTCGACGCGGCCCGCGCGATCGAGCTGATGGTTCACCACCGCACATCGCACGCCGTCTACGTACCGACGATGCTGGCGCGGGTGGTCGAGGAGCTCGAGTCCGAGCCGGTGAAGCTCGACGCGCTGAGGCTGATCCAGTACGGAGGCTCTCCGATTGCTCCGGAGATGCTCCGGCGCGCGCTCCGGGCACTCGGCTGCGCCTTCATCCAGGGCTACGGCCTGACCGAGGCGATCAACGCGACCGTCCTGCGCCCGCACGAGCACGACCCCGACGGCCGGCCGGAGCTGCTTGCCTCGGCGGGCACCGACACGATCTCGTACGAGACGCGCGTCGTCGACTCCGACGCGGACGACCGTGAGCTCGGGCCGGGTGAGGTCGGCGAGATCGTGATCCGCGGACCGGGCGTGATGCAAGGCTACTGGCGCTCCGAGGAGGACACCGAGCGTGCACTGCGCGGCGGCTGGCTACACACCGGCGATCTCGGATACCGCTCCGCCGACGGCTACCTGTTCCTCACCGACCGGCTCAAGGACGTGATCGTCTCCGGGGGTGAGAACGTCTACTCGCGCGAGGTCGACGACGTGCTCTACGCCCACCCGGGCGTGCGCGAGGCGGCGGTGATCGGGATCCCGAGCGCGCAGTGGGGCGAGAGTGTCCACGCCGAAGTCGTCGCCGTGCCCGGGGTCGAGCTCGACCCCGACGAGCTGATCGCGTTCTGCCGCACCCGGCTCGCGGGCTACAAGACGCCCAAGTCCGTGACGGTCGTCGACGAGCTGCCAAAGAACGCCGCCGGCAAGATCCTCAAGCGCGACGTGCGAAAGCGGTACTGGCAGGGGGCGGAGCGGAGCATCGCCTAGGGCGCGAGGCGCCGCAGCCAGCGCTCCGGGATCGGTGCGCTCGCGCTCTGCTCGTAGTCGAACCCGACGAGGACGCTGCGAGCCTCGGCGACCACGCGGCCGTCCCGCGCGCACAGGCGGTACTCGAGGTCGGCACTCTTCGTCCCGATCCGCCCGACGCGTACACCGATCTCGATCGTGTCCTCGGGGTCGCGGACCTCGCCGCGGAAGTCGATCTCGGTCCGCGCCAGGACCATGTCGACGGTGAAGGTCTGAGGCCCGGGCTCGTCCGGGTCGCCGGTGGCCGAGTACCACCGCAGGCGCGCGTCCTCGATGTAGGAGGAGAACACGGCGTTGTTGACGTGACCGCGGCAGTCGATGTCCCGGAAGCGGACGGCGACGGTGTGCACGAAAGGGAAGCCCTCCACGTCATCATGGTGAGCGGTCGGTTTGCGTTTGTCGTTGGTCGCGGGACCAGCGATCGGTTTTTAGTGTTGTCGCCGCTGCTAACCGGGAACGCCATACCGTGTCCGGTGTGGACGGCGAACCGCGGATGTTGATCGACGGCCAGCTTGTCGAGGCGCGGTCTGGCCGGCGCTTCGAGAACATCAACCCGGCCACCGAAGCGGTGATCGGTGAGGCGGCCGATGGTGGTCACGACGACTTCGACGCGGCGATCGGGGCCGCGCGCCGAGCGTTCGACGAGACGGACTGGTCGACGGACCGTGCGCTGCGCAAGCGATGCCTCGAGCAGCTTCACCGCGCGATTTCCTCCGAGCGGGACGCGCTGCGCGCCGAACTGATCGCAGAGGTCGGCGCGCCGGTCGGAATCATGGGCGGCCTGCAGCTCGACGGTGCGCTCGACCATGAGTTCCCGTGGCCGGTCGAGTTCATCGACGAGTTCGGCTGGGAGCGCGAGCTGCCCGTCAACGAGACGCCACTCGGCCGCAGCTGGAGGCGCGTCCTCAAGGAGCCGGTTGGCGTCGTCGCGGCCATCGTCCCGTGGAACTTCCCGTTCGAGGTCGCCGTCTCCAAGCTCGTCCCGGCGCTGGCGACCGGCAACACGGTGATCCTGAAGGCGGCGCCGCAGACGCCCTGGAACGCGACCCGGCTCGGGCGGCTGGTGGCGGAGCACACCGATTTCCCGGCCGGGGTGTTTCAGGTGCTGACGACGTCCGACAACGAGGTCGCCGAGGATCTCGTCAGCGATCCACGCGTGGACATGGTCTCGTTCACCGGCTCGACCGCCGTCGGCCGGCGGATCATGGCGCTCGCCGCGCCGAGCTTGAAGCGGCTGTTCCTGGAGTTGGGTGGCAAATCCGCCCACGTCGTGCTCGACGACGCCGACCTCGAGCGGGCGCTCGCGGCCTCGGCGATCGCCGCGTGCCGCCACGGCGGCCAGAGCTGCGCGACCCTGACGCGGGTGTTGCTGCCGCGCTCGCGCTACGACGAGGGCGTGGGCGTGATCGAAGCTCGGTTCGGCGAGGTCCGGTACGGCGACCCGCTCGAGCGCGACGTGATCCAGGGACCGCAGATCAGCGCCCGCCAGCGCGACCGGATCCTGTCCTACATCGACGGGGGCGTCTCAGAGGGTGCCCGCCTCGTGCTGGGCGGCGGCCGCCCGGCCGGGCTTCCCGTGGGCTACTACGTCGAGCCGACCCTGTTCGCGGACGTCGAGAACTCGATGCGGATCGCGCAAGAAGAGATCTTCGGTCCGGTGCTCGTGGTGATCCCCTACGACGACGAGGACGACGCCGTCCGGATCGCGAACGACAGCCCGTACGGGTTGTCAAGTGCGGTGAGCTCGGGATCGGAGGCGCGAGCCGTGCGTGTAGCGCGGCGGCTTCGTGCCGGCACGGCCTCGATCAACGGCGGCGTATGGCTCGCCCCCGACTCGCCGTTCGGTGGCTACAAGGCGAGTGGGATCGGGCGCCAGAACGGGCTCGAGGGCTTCGAGCAGTACACCGAGACCAAGACGATCGCGGGACCGCTGGCGGCGTGAGCTCCTACGCCGGAAAGCGTGTGATCGTCACCGGCGGGGGTGGGAGCGGGATGGGGTCGGCGGTCGTCGAGCAGCTGAGCGCGCTCGGGGCCGAGGTCCACGTCCTGGATCTCCGCGAGCCGACCCACGAAGTGGCGAGCTTCCACGCCGTCGATCTCGGCGACCCGGACGCGATCACCGGGGCGGCCGACGCGATCGGCGGCCCGGTCGACGCGCTCTTTAACTGCGTCGGAGTACCAGGGCCGCCGTTCGTCGAGGCGCTCGACACGATGCTGATCAATTTCGCCGGCGTACGGCTGTTGAGCGACGCCGTCGCCGAGCAGATGCCGGCGGGCGGCGCAATCGTGTCGGTTGCTTCGGCGGCAGCGGCCGGCTGGCAGCAGCAGCTCGACTCGTTCCTGGGGCTGGTGCAGACTGACGGCTTCGCCGAGGCCCGGCCTTGGTGTGAGGCCAATCCGGAGCTCGTCGGCGCCGCATACACGCCGTCAAAGGTCGCGATCACGATCTGGACCGCGTATGCCTGCTCGGACCTCGGAGCCCGCGGAATCAGGATCAACTGCACGCTCCCCGGCCCCACGGAGACGCCGATGCTCCCCGACTTCAAGGAGAAGCTCCGCGACGGCTACTGGGACGAGTACCCGATCCCGCTCGGCCGTTTCCAGACCCCGGCGGAGCAGGCGGGCGCGCTCGTCTTCCTGGGCAGCGACGCCGCCGCCGCGATCACGGGCGTGGCCCTGCTGACCGACGGGGGAACCGTCAGCGCCGTGGCCACCGGGCGCGCGGCGCTGCCGGCGTTCGCGCTTCGCGGCTAACGCCCCTGGAACGCTCCGCCGTTGAGGTGGTGGGTCTGGCCCGTGGCCATCGCCGCGTCGTCAGACGCGAAATAGGCGACGGCCGCGCCAACTTCACGCGGTTCGATGAACCGGCCGGTCGGTACACGGGCGAGGGTCGCGGCGACGATCTCGGGTTTCGCGTGGACGGTCGCGTTCTCGAGCAGGCCGAGGGCGAGCGTGTTGATCGTGACGCCGTGGTCGACGACCTCGAGCGCGATGCTCCGCAGCGCTCCTTCGATGCCGGCTTTGCTGCCGCCGAGTAGAGCCTCGCGATTGGGGAGTCCGCGTGAGGCCATCGCACTCGAGATCTGAATCACCCGGCCCCAGCCGCGGTCGCACATCCCGGCGAGGACGGCGCGGAGGCAGTTCAGCGAGCCGTAGATGTTGATTTCGATCCACGGTCGCCAGTCCGCCGGGTCCGACGAAGCGAAGTCGACGTGCTTGTTGGGCGTACCGGGCATCCCGACGCAGTTGACGAGGATGTCCACCGGCGGGATCGCGGCAACGCCGGCGATGACGGCGTCGTAGTCCCGCACGTCGAACACCGTCGACGAGGCGTGCTGGCCTGCCGTCCGCAGCTCACCGACGAGCGCATCGGCAGCGGACGCGTCGATGTCGTTGACGACAACGTGCGCGCCACGCTCGCAAAGCACCCGCGCGATCCCCTGGCCGGTCCAGCCGGCACCGCCCGTGATCAGCGCGGTGCGGCCCGCCAGCGACACGCGCTCAGCCGACCGTCGTGCCCGGGGCGAGTTGGTACTCGGTTGCCTCGTGGCCGATCGGCTGAAGCTCCGAGCCGAAGACGCGCTCGATCACCTCAGCGATCTCCCGTGGCGTCCAACTGTCGCGTTCCTCGAGGTGCTCGACCATCCGCGGATGGCGGATCAGCCCGAGGCGAGTGCCGAGCATCACGATCACCTGGCCGGTGATCCGGTTGGCCAGATCGCTGAGCAGGTACACGGCCGCGGGCGCGACCACGTCGGGGGAGACCGCGTTGCGCGCTTGGGAGGGCCGGTAGGTGCCTGCGGCGGCCGCCATCTCGTGCGCGCGGGTGTGAGCGCCAGGGGCGAGGGCGTTCACCCGGACCCCGGACGGCAGCAGCTCGAGCGACCACGCGAGCGTCAGCGACAGCAGCGCGCCCTTGACCGCGACGTACGTCGAATGGCCGGTGACGCCGAGCGCCGAGCGCGAGGTCATGTTGATGATGCTGCCGCTGCCCTGCTCGCGCATGTGGCGCATCGCATGAACGCCGCAGTTAAGCGAGCCGATCAACCCGACCTCGACCTCTTTGCGGAGCTGGTCGCCGTTCTCGTCCCAGGGCGGGCCGAGGTAGCTGTACGCGATCGCGTTGTTGACGAGCCCGTCGATCTTCCCGAACGCCGACACGCACGCGTCGATCAACTCGGCGGACTCCTGCCAGCTCACGACCGAGGCGCCGGAGGCGATCGCGGTTCCCCCGTCGCCGGTGATCTCAGCCACGACCTTCTCGGCTTCGGCGACGTCGATGTCGTTCACTACAACCGACGCACCAGCCCGGGCGGCACCGATCGCGAACGAGCGGCCCAGACCCCGGCCCGATCCGGTAATGACGATCGCTCGGTCTCTCAGAAGCTCGCTCATGTGTGGGTCTCCTCTCGATCCGGATTGTCGCGGAGCGCGTCGGTCGCGGCCTGGTCGATTCGCAGCCCCTCGGGGTCGCCGACCGGGTCACCCACGATCACGACGCCGTAGAGGTCGCGGGCGGCGCCGACGCTCACGTACTCATCGCGTACGTCTCGCAGCACCCGCTCGGCCGGGCGGCGGAATGGATCGCCCCATCCGCCGCCGGCGTTGGTCTGATAGCGGAACACCGACCCCGGGGAGATCCTCCACACGGGGCGGCGACCGCAGTGGAAGTAGGTGCCGTCCGGGTCGAGCACGTGAGTGTCGGGATCGACGATGCCGGCGACCGGCTCCGCGACGGCGTATGTCTCAGGATCAGTCTCCGTGAATCCAGCCGGGGGCGGCTCGCCATCCGTACCCGAAGCCGGCCACAGCCACACGGCGCCGCCGGTCCCGTCGCCGCCGCCGTTGACGCCGAAGCCGCTCGGCCGGCGCACGTGCATGACGTTGGGATAGTGGTCGCCGTCGGTCAGCCACACCGTGTCACGCTGGGTGGCAGCGCCGCCGCGATGAGTGCCCGGACCGGCGGTGTCGATCGCGTACTCGCGACGGGTGACGAGGACCGGCACGTCGCTCTCCGTCTGCTCGACCGATGGCGCGATGCAGTTCGACAGGTAAAGCGTCAGCGAGTTCTCGCCGTCGGCGGTGCTGGTCGCGCCCCACGGACCGTTCTCGCCGCCGCATGAACCGACCGTCGCCCACACGCTGCCGTCACCCCGCAGGCCGTTGCAAGCGTGGGCCATGCCCGAGCCGAGATCTCCAGCCACCGCGCGCGGTCCGAGTGCTCGTGCCAGCGCGCGGAAGATCGCGTTGAGCACGGCCTCCGAGGCCTCGAAGTTGAGCATGATCGCGCCGTCGGGCGGCATCGCGCAGGCGATCGTCGCCGGTGGCAGCACGATGTCGATGTGGCGATAGACGCCCGAGCTGAACGGCGTGATTGGGTCCAGCAGGAACTTCAGGGCGACTGCGACCGCCATCCGCGTGTCGAGCCAACCGGAGTTGATGCACGTGCGGGCCTGGCGCGAGGTCCCCGAGAAATCGACTTCTACCCGGTCTCCCGCCACCTTGACCGCCGCGCGGAACACGTACTGCTCGGAGTCATCGATGCCGTCGCAGTCGATCATGTCCTCGCCCTCGTAGACGCCGTCCGGGACCGCCGCGATCGCCGCGCGCATCGCCTCGGCGCTGACGTCGGTGACGTAGCGCAACGAGCCGCGGTGGGCGTCGAGGCCGTAGCGATCGACAGCGTCGAGCAGCAGCCGCTCCCCGAGGCGCAGGTCGGCCAGGATCGACAGGAAGTCCGGCAGCATGATCTCGCCGAAGCGGGCGTTGTCGAGGATCAGACTGAACGCGGGGCGGACGGGCTGGTCGCGATGGCAGAACAGCATCGGCGGGATCACCAGGCCGTTCTCGTAGATCGTCTGCTTGTTCGGGCTGAAGCCGCCCGGCACGGTGCCGCCCATGTCGAGCATGTGTGCCTGGATGGAGACATAGCCGATCAGCAGCCCATCGTGGAACACCGGCCTGCTGAACAGGACGTCGTTCGGATGCGTGCCCGTCCGCACCGGGTCGTTGCACATCAGCACGTCTCCGGGATCGAGCTCGTCGGGCCCGAACTCCTCGGCCGTGTTGCGCACCGCCTCCGACATCGTGCCGCTGAACAACATGAGGCTGTCGGAGACGGCGGCCATCGGATAGTCGAGATCGCGCGCGCCGGAGATCGTGGCCGCGAAGTCGTACCACTCGCGCAGCACCGGGCTGAACGCGTTCGTCATCAGGTGCGCGCACATGTGCTTGATGATGTAGCGGTACCTGCTCGACAGGACCGACGCGGTGAACCGATCGCATCCGTAGCGCGCGGCGAACTCGTCGTCGCTGAGTTCCCGCAGTTCGCCGGGTGCGGCGACTTGCGACGTCGTCACCGGGCCGATACCCCTTCGATCAACAACTCGCCGTACGCCCCGACGACCGCCTGTTGGCCGGCGACGACGTGGGTCGTCGACATCGGCTCTCGGATGATCGCGGGCCCGTGGATCAGCTGCCCGGTGCGCAACCGCTCGCGCTCGTACTCGCCGGCGCGGCGATTGGCGTCGTCGAGGTAGCGGAGCTCGAGGATCCGGTCAGGCTCGGGGTGGGCGTTGGCCGGCGCGAGCTCCGGGTAGGAGACCTTTGGCGCCTGCGAGATCAGCTGCACCCGGTAGGTGACGCTCTGGACCGGGATCGCCGCAAACCGGTTGCCGTACCGGGCCTCGTACTCGTCGTGGAACGAGGCGATCATCCGCTCGACCGCGACCGCGTCGATGGGCCCGTCCGGCACGGCAATGAACGGCGTCTCCCACGACTGGCCGGCCAGGCGCCCGTCGAACCTACGGCGGACAGCGACCTCCTCCCCGGCCGGGAGCTGCGCCCGAAGGTCCGCCTCGATCCGCTCGAACACGCCGGCGACCTCGGCCGCGGCGGCGGGACTGAGGACGGTGTAGCTGCTCGCGCTGTCCGTGTACACGCGATTCGTGCTCAGCAACCCCAGCGCGGAGAACAGCCCGGGGAGTGGGGGCACGATCACGCGGCGCGCGCGGACGCGGTCGAGGATCGCGGGGAGCATCAGCGGGCCGGCGGCGCCGAATGCCATCAGGCTGAAGTCGCGCGGGTCGAGTCCGCGGGCGATCGCGACGTCGATCAGTCCCTCCGCGATGTTGTTGAGCCCCATGCGGTAGGCGTAGCCGATCCGCTGGTCGAGTGACAGCGGGCTCTCGAGCCGGCGAAACGCCTCCAGCGTCAGCTCGGGGTCGAGCCGCATCCGCCCGGCGTTGAACCGGTCGGGGTCGAGCAGCCCGATGGCCAGGAACGCGTCGGTCATCGTGGGGGCGGTGCCGCCACGGCCGTAACACGCGGGCCCGGGATCAGCGCCCGCGCTCTCGGGTCCGACGCGGATCTCGCCGGCGCCGGTCACCGCGATGACGCTCCCACCACCCGCGCCGAGGCTCCCCAGCTCCACCGACAGTGCGTTGATGAACAGATCCTGCTCGAGCGCGAACGTGCTGTTGAGCTGCGGTTCACCGCCGTTGACGACGCTGATGTCCGACGAGGTGCCGCCGACGTCGCAGCACAGCAGCTGCTCATCGCCGATCAGCCGGCCGAAGTGCGCGCTCGCCACCGCTCCCGCGGCCGGCCCCGAGAACACGAGCCGGAACGGCCGGCGCATCGCGTAGCCCGCCTCGAGCAACGTCGCGGCGGAGTCGGCGAAGTTGAGCTCGCCCTCGAACCCCTCGGCACGCAGGCCCTGTTCGAGCTCCGCCGTGTAGCGCTCGTAGATCAGCTTCATCAACACATCGACCACGGTCGTCGCCGCACGCTGGAACTCCTTCGCGAGCGCCGACACCGAGGATGAGATCGAACATGCGACGTCGGCGCCGAGCACGTCGGTGACCAGTTCCAGGAGCCGCCGCTCGTGCGCCGGATTGGCGTACGCGTTGATCAGACACACCGCCACGCCCTCGACCTCGCATCGCTTCAGCCGCTCGAGCTCCGTCCGCGCCTGCTCCTCGTCGAGCGCGATCAGTTGCTCGCCGGTAGCGGCGATCCGCTCCCGGATCCCGCGCCGCAGATACCTGGGTACGAGCGGGGCTGCGGCGTCGCCGAACGAGCGCCGCCAGTCCGGGTCGGTGAGCGCCTCGGCCGGACGCCAGCAGCGCGCGATGTCCAGCACGTCGCGGTGTCCGTAACTCGTCAGCAGCGCGACCTTCGGCAGCCGGCGGGTAAGGACTGCGTTGAGGCCAACCGTGCTCGCGTGGTTGAAGGCTCGCCGGTCTCGGACCCCCAAGGCCAGCGCTCCATCGAGCACGGCCTGCTCCACCTCCTGGCGCCGTGAGGCGACCTTGACGGCCTCGATCCGCCCGTCACGGATCCCGATCACGTCGGTGAAGGTGCCGCCGACGTCGACGGCGAGCAGCCCGTCCCTCATGGCATCAGGTCGACCGTGAGCGAGTACGGGCCGAGCCGTCCCCAGCGCTCACGGCTGACCGAGCAGAGGCACGACTGGCACTTCGTGACCTTCTCCCACCCGTGTTCGCCGACCACCGGGTATCGGCGCAGGTCCGGCGCACCGCATTCGGGGCATTCGCCTCCTACCGGCTCGCGGATCACGGACACGAACGGGGTGTCGGGTCGGGCCACCGTCCAATTCTCGCCGCGCCGACCGCCTCTGCCACTGGCTGTCGATACAGAAAAACCGTTGGGTAATTGTCAGCCGCTCCATTGGCCAGGTCCCTTGCACAGCCAGCCCGAACCGCTATTGGGTGCGGTTCCATTGGCGCATCACGACCGTAGAAATATCGTAGGCGCGTGGATATTACGAATCAGGCAAGACTCGACGAGTTGATCAGCAAGGAAGAGATCCGGGACGTTCTGTCGCGCTTCTGCCGGGGGGTGGACCGGGGAGAGATCGAACTCGTGCGCAGCTGCTATCACGCCGATGCGATCGACGACCACGGGTCCTACCACGGAGGCGTCGACGGGTTGTGCGCGGCGATCGAGACGGTAGTTGAGCGCAGGACGTGCACGCAGCACTTTCTGGCGCCGCCGCTGATCGAGCTCGACGGTGACCGTGCCGTCAGCGAGTCGTATGTGATCGCCTACCACGGCGTCCGCCCTGGTCGCTCGTCGTCCGGCGGCGACCTGTTCGTCGGAGCTCGCTACCTGGATGTGTTCGAGCGCCGGGGAGGTCGCTGGCGGATCGCTCGCCGAACCGTCTCGCATTGCTGGAGCCGCCGGCTGGATGCCGCTCCTTGGCGCGGGGCCGATGCGCTCACGCGGGACCAGCGTTGGCCGGAGGATCTTCTCTACCGCCTGATGTAACGGCGGCAGCTAACCGGCTGAAAGCGCGGAGGTATGCGAGAGCGTGAACACGTTGAGCGCGCTCGCGCCCCCGTCGAGCGTGATGTCGGCGCCGGTGACGTAGGACGCGAGGTCGCTGGCGAGAAATGCCGCCACCTGCGCCACTTCGTCGGGGGATCCGAATCGCCGCAGCGGGAGTGCGCTGGCCGATCCGTCGTCCGGCGCGCCCTTGCCTGCGGGTACCTCGATGTGGCCGAGCGAGAGCGAGTTGACGCGGATCCCGGAGGGACCGAACTCCACGGCGAGCGAGCGGGTGAGATTGTTCACGCCTGCTTTCGCCGCCCCGTACGCCACCATCAATGCGGACCCATAGATCCCAAGCGTCGAGCTGATGTTGACGATCGTTCCGCCGTCCCCGCGCGCCATAACTGGGACGACCGCCCGTGACATGAGAAACACGTAGCGCAGGTTTCGCTCGAGGATGTCGTCCCAGTCCTGCTCCGTGTACCGCGTGATCGGCTTGCGACCGACATAGGCGAACGAACCGCCGGCGTTGTTGACAAGGGCGTCGATCGCGCCGAAGCTCGCGACCGTCTGCTCGACGATGCTCGTCACGGCGTCTGGATCCCTCAGGTCGGCGCAGATGCCCATTGCGGTCCCACCGGAGGCATCCACCGACTCGGAGATCTCGCGCGCCCGCTGGGAATCCACGTCGACGGCCACGACCTTCGCGCCCTGCTGGGCGAACACGGTGGACAGGCTGGCTCCGATTCCGCGTCCCGCCCCGGCGATGATCGCGACACGCCCCTCAAGAAGTCCCAGGGCCGTCATCACGTCTGGTCCTCAAAGCGTGGCATGACTTCCGCGGCAAACCTCTCGATATTCCGCAGTGCAAGTTCGAACGGCATCCCGGACCACGATGTTCGGAATATGAAGTGGTTGAAGCCGGCGCCCTCGAACTCGCGCAATCTCTCGGCGATCGTGTCTGCGGAGCCGAACAAGAACGACTTCTGGAGGAATTCGTCGAACATCGTCCGCCACAGCCGGACGTCCACGCCGTAGGCGGGATTGGAGTACTCGGCGTACTCGCGGCGGATGTACGGCTCGGCCTCCGCGATCGCAGAGGAATCGGTGTCGCCGATGTACATCTCGCGAATGATCGGGAACTCCCGGCCGCCGTTGAAGCTCTTACCTGTGCGCTCCAGTTCGTCGCGGAAGAACTCGAGGTGGCCCTGGGCCCATCGCATCTTCACGTTCGGGGGGGCGAGCCAGGCGTCGCCGATGCGCGCCGCCCGGCGGATCGTCTGCTCGCCGTTGGCGCCGATCCAGATCGGCGGCCGCGGCCGCTGCTCGGGCAGGATGCTGACGGCCTCCTCATCCACCGAATAGAAACGGCCACGGTGAGTGACCGGTGCGCCTAGCCACAGTTCGTCAAGGAGCTCGACTGTCTCGGCGAGGCGCTCCCATCGGCTCATGCGGTCTATCCCGAACGCCTTGAACTCCGGTTTGCGATAGCCCGCTCCCAGCCCGAGGATCAGGCGCCCGGCGGAAAGGCGATCGAGCGAGGCAAAGTTCTCAGCCAGCTGAACCGGATGCTCGAACGTCGCGAGATACACGCCGGTTCCAAGTCGCATCGTTCCCGATTCGGGAATCAGTCGGGCCAGCAGCGGTAGCACCTGGACAGTGGCCAGCGACGATAGATAGTGCTGCAACCCGAACAGGGAGTGGTACCCAGCGTCGCGCGCGGCGTGCGTGAACGTGATCAGCTGGTCGATTCGAGCCCCGACGTCGTCGGTCTTCGGGTACTCGTGGTTGAGCATGATGCCGAATCTCATATTTGAAATTCTGCATCATGCTCCGCCTGTAGGCGAGGATAATACTGCTTTCTGAGCGCTGGGAAGGAGTACGAAGGCCGTGGCTAAGATATTTCAAAATGATCGATCCACCGCGGCACGTTAGCCACTACATCGACGGATGCTGGACCGATGCCGAGTCGCACGAGATGATTCCGGTCGTCGATCCGGCCACCGAAGCGGAGCTCGTGCGCGTTCCGAGGGCGACGCCGAAGGAAGCGGACCGAGCCGTGCGGAGCGCCAGAGCCGCGTTTGACGAGGGCTCCTGGCCGCAGATGCCGCCGCGAAAACGACGGGCGATCATCCGTGACCTCGCCGACGGGCTGCGGCGCCGGCGCGACCGGATCGCCGCCACGGTGATCGCGCAGGGCGGTTGCACCGAACGGCAGACGCACGGTCTCCAGGTCGACCTGGCGATCGACATGCTCGACCGCTGCGCCGAGCTGACCGCCGACGATCCCGTCGAGTCGGTGGTCGTCGCGGGAGGACCGTTCGGCGGCACGGCCGATGGCCTCGGTACGACGCTCGTCGTCCGCGAGCCGATCGGCGTGGTCGCGGCGATCACCCCGTTCAACTTCCCGTTCTTCCTCAACGCGATCAAGGTCGGTGCCGCACTCGCGACCGGCTGCACGGTCGTGCTGAAGCCAACCGAGTACATCTGTCTCGACGCCTTGCACATCGCCGAGGTACTCGACGAAGAGACCGACCTTCCCTCGGGTGCCTTCAACCTCCTCCTCGGCGCTGGCGGCGATGTAGGAGAGGTGCTGGCGAGCCACCCGATGGTCGATCACGTCAGCTTCACGGGCAGCACCGACACCGGGCGGCGCGTGATGGGGTCGGCGGCGCAAACGATCAAGCGACTGACGCTCGAGCTGGGCGGTAAGTCGGCGAACGTGATCTTTGGCGATGCCGACCTGGACCGCGCGCTTGCGGGCGACGGTGCCCTGGTAATCAGCCATTGCGGGCAGGGTTGCGCGCAGTGGACGCGGGTGGTCGTGGAGGATGCGATTCACGACGCTGTCGTCGAGCGGATGATCAGGCGGGCGCAGACGGTGGTGATCGGCGATCCCGCCCACCCGGCCACGGAGCTCGGGCCCTTGGTGAGCCGCGCCCAGTGGGAGAGAGTCAGCGGTTACATCCGTCTGGGAATCGAGGAGGGAGCGACGCTGGCGTACGGGGGCAGTCGCCCGCCCGAATTTGACCGGGGGTTCTACATGGCGCCGACGATCTTCACGGACGTTCGCAACCACATGCGGATCGCGCAGGAGGAGATCTTCGGCCCAGTGGTAACGGTGCAGCGCTTCCGCGACGAGGAGGAGGCGATCCGGATCGCAAACGACTCCATCTTCGGGCTCAACGGCGCGGTGTGGAGCGGCGACCTCGCGCGAGGGTTGCGCGTGGCCTCCCGGATCCGCACCGGCGTGATCAACGTCAACGGTCGTGGCGACGGTGGCCTGGACTACCCCAACGGCGGTTTCAAACAGAGTGGCCTCGGACGCGAGTTCGGGGTTTGGGGCGTCCGGGAGTACACCGAGCTGAAGGCGATCCGCTACAACGCGCTGTAACGGTTCCGGGAGCCACTAGATGATTGGATCGCGCGCAGCACCGACGAGGCCTTCGAACTCGCGGCCCGCTAGCCCCCGGGAACGCTGATCCAGACATGGCTTGTCGGGGTGGCCCCGAGATTTCTCATGCTCCGGAACTCCTCGGACATGAACGAGATGCTGTCGCCCGCCTCCAGCGTCACCGGATCCCCGGTGCCGAACTCGATCACCGCGCGGCCGCTGAGCATGAACACCGAGTAGTCCTGGCCGGGTATGCGGTAGCTGCGTGCGTCGGCGACGACGTGTGGGCCGAGCGTCGAGAGCGCATAGGTGTGGCCGTCGGTCCGGCTCGCGAGCAACTCGACCGTCAGCCCCCTGGTCGGGCTATGAACGGACGCACGCTCAGAGGCTCGCACGAGGGGCCGTCCGCCGGGAGGCGGGAGCTCGATCAAGTCCGTCACGCTGACGTGCAGCGCCTGCGCGATTCGGATTAAACGGCCGACGCTGATGTCGCTCTGGCCCTGCTCGACCTGGGACAGGAACGGGGCCGACAGGCCGCTCTCCCGCGCGAGGTCCGCCAGGCGCAGCCCTCGCGACGTTCGCAACGCTCGGAGCGTGCGGCCGAGCCGAGCGGACGACCATTCGCCGGCGTGCGCGGGGGTGTCGGATGGTTCTGGGTTGCGGTCAGGCGCCATCGAGCTCCGCGCGAACTGTATAGCCGCCGACCGAAGGTTCCGGCGATGGGCGACGCCGCTGTGGCGTCGCACACAGGCAATGGACGGTGTTTGTGGATGCGCCCATAGGCGACTCGGTTTATGTAATAATATCTTCGTTCCGTCGAAATTTCTAAGCCGCATCGGCGAGGACGAAGGATGGAAGGAGAGGGTGGTGGCGATCAATTCACGCTCAATGCGGGCGCGCCTGCTAGTGCTGGCCGCGTGCCCGCTGGCGGTGCTCGGCCCAGCCGCATGCGGCGGTTCGAGCTCCACCAGCAGCTCGGCAACGGCCGCGGCGGCGGCGAGTACGGGTTCTGCGGCGAGCAGCTCAACCCCGTTCAAGGTGTTGCTGCTCATCCCCAGGAGCGGCGCCTTCGCCGTGCCCGGTCAGGAGGAACTTGACGGCTTCGAGGCCGCCGCTGACGTGATCAACAACCAGGGCGGAATCCTGGGCCATCACGTCCAGTTCTCGATCCACGACGACCAGGACCTCGGCACAACCGCTGTGACCGAGGCTCAACAGCAGCTTGCCAGCGGTGCCGGTTACAACTTGATCATCCCCGGGATAAACGGCGCCGATGCGATCCCGCTCGCGCCTGTCTTCGCGCACACCGCAACGCTTCAGATCACCTCTGCGGCCGAGGCGCAGCTCGATCAGCCTTCTAAATATCCAAATCTGTTCATGTCGCTCGACAACTTCCCGGCGAACGAGCAGGCGATCGTCGCGCAGCTGATGACGAAAGGGATCACCCGGGTGGCGTACATCTCGGGCGATGACCCCAGCGGACAGGACGCGGGCCAGGCATTCGCCTCCGCTGCGAGAGCGGCGGGCATCACGGTCACGGCCAGTGTGCTCGTGCCCGACACCGCGGTCGACGCCAAGTCTCAATTTCAGCAGGCACTGGCGTCACATCCTCAAGCCCTCGTGGTCGGAGCGTTCACCAGCGCCGCTCCAACGATCTTGGCGGCGCGCGCCGCGCTCGGCAACACGCTGCCGTTCTACGGCGATGCATTCTTCGCGTCCTTGCCGCTCGAGACCGTGCTCAAGCAGCCGGCGCTGATGAAGAACATCGTGCTCGAGGACTTTCCCTACCTGGTCAAGGGTGCGGCTGCCCAACGCACGCAGTGGTATCGGACGTTTGCGGCGGCCTTTCACGCGCTCGATCCCAAACCGTTGCTCAACCTAGATGCCGGTGCGGTCCCGTACAACGTCCTGATGTTGGCCCGCGCGGCGGCGGTCAAAGCGGATTCGATCGACGGCGCGGCGATGGCGAAAGCGCTTTCGCAGATCACCGTCGCAACGCAGGTGCCGGACTTCGTCGGCGATCCGACCACCGGGATCTTCTCGGCGACGGACCACCAGTTACAGGTGCGCCCATCGAACTTCGGGTTCTACCGGGCGGGACCGACGGTCGACGGGCTACTGGTGCCGTCGGGTTGAGATCTGTCCGCCACTCCTTACCCGGTGGACAGCGGGGCGGCCGTCACCGACGGCCGCCCCCTCAGTACTCACACGAACAGGACAGTGCCGAGGAGTGATGATTCATGTTCGAGCGGGCCTTGAGGTATGACGCTAAGCGAGTGATCGTGAGTGGCGGCGGCGGGTCAGGCATGGGTGCCGCTGTGGTAGATCAGCTCAGTGAGCTCGGCGCCGAGGTCCACGTGTTCGATCTCAAAGAGCCGTCGCGCAAGACGGCCGGATTCCACCGCGTCGACCTCTCGGATCCGGACGCGATCTCCGAGGCTGTGGAAGGCGTCGGCGGCGCAGTCGACGCCCTCTTCAACTGCGTCGGTGTGCCGGGTCGTCCCGCGTTCGACGACCTGACCACGATGATCGTGAACTTCGTTGCGGTTCGCCACCTCACCGAGATGGTCGTCGAGCGCATGCCGAACGGCGGCGCCGTCGCGACGATCGCGTCGACCGCGGGCGTCGGCTGGGAGGAGAAGCTTCCAGTCTTCCGGCCCCTGCTCGAGACGACCACGTTTGACGACGCGGTGTCCTGGTGCCGAGAGCATCCGGAGGACATCGAGCCCGGATACATACCCGCCAAGCAGGCGATCGTGGCGTGGACGCACTACGCGTGCAACGAGCTTGGGGCGCGCGGGATCCGGATCAACTGCACGATGCCGGGGCCGACCGAAACGCCGATGCTGCCCAGCCTCAAAGCCAAGGTGGTCGATGGCTTCTGGGAGGCGTATCCGATTCCGCTCGGACGGTTCCAGACACCGGATGAACAGGCGGCGCCGCTCGTATTCCTCAACAGCGCCGGCGCTTCCGCGATCACCGGATCGGCGCTGATCACCGATGGGGGCAGTATCGGCGCCGCGGCCGCCGGAGCGATCGAGCTGCCGCCGCTGAAGCGAGGAGCCGCTGCGGCCTAGGGGCCGTCCGGCGGCCGGTCGTGGACGGGCAGTCCATCAGCACGCCGGTAGGCGTGGGATTCGAACCCCACGGGCTGGAGGTGCTCCCCGTAGACGCGATCGAGCACCTCGGAGATCTCAGTCGCAGTCCAACTCTCGCGGGCTTGGGCGTGGTCGTCGAGCCTGGGACCTCGGATCAGTCCGAGGCGACCGCCGAGCATCGTGAGCACCTGTCCGGTCAGCCCGGACGACAGATCGCTGAGCAAGTACACGACGGCGGGGGCGACGACGTCGGGGGAGGCCGCGAGCGCTTGGCTGGTCGACCGGTACGTTCCCGCCTCCCGCGCCAGCCGGTGGCCCCGCGTATATGCCCCGGGAGCCAGTGCGTTCACACGAACGCCGCTGGACGCCAGCTCAAGGGCCCAGGCGTAGGTCACGGAGGCAATTGCTCCCTTTGCCGCCACGTATGTGCTCTTGCCGAGCGCACCCATCAGCGCCCGTGAGGTGAGGTTGATGATCGATCCCGAACCCCGCAGGCGCATGTGGCGCATCGCATGTACGCCGCAAAACAGTGTTCCGTGCACGGCGACCTCGATCTCGCGTCGAATCTGTACCTCGCTCTCCTCCCAGGGCGGCCCAAAGTGCGTATAGGCAACGGCGTTGTTGACCAGACCGTCAATCGCGCCAAATTCACTTACGCATTGGTGGATCAGGGCCTCCGCGCCCGTCCAGGACGCCACCGACTCCACCGAGGCGACGGCGTGTCCGCCGGCGGCAGCGATCTCCGCGACCACGGCTTCGGCCAGCTCGCCGTCGATGTCGTTGACGACGACGGCGGCCCCTTCCGACGCGGCAGCGCGCGCGAAGGCTCGACCAAGGCCCTGCCCGGCACCGGTGAGCGCCACGACACGGTTGGAGAGGAGGCCTGCGCCGAGCATGAGCCGAATGATGCGCGGCGCGCGACGGTGATACCTCGTCGACCGAACCAATCTCCGGCCGCGTTCGCTGGAGGCGACCCCAAGAAAGGTTGTGGCAGTGTCAGCTAAGGCAACAGGCGAGATCCCCAGCCGCCGCTGTCCGGTGTCTACGGATTTTGATCCGTTCAGCGAGTCGTTCCAGGCTGATCCCGCAGGATCGCTTCGTGCCGCGCGTTACCAGAGTCCTGTCTTCTACAGCCCCCGGCTGGGTTACTTTGTCGTCACGCGGTACGAGGACATAAGGCGCGTGCTGAAAGACACCGAGGCATTCTCGACCCAGATGACGGGTCGCCCGATCACTCCGTTGTGCGCCGAGGCCCAGGAAACACTGCGCAGACGTGGGTTCACCCCGGTCACGACCCTCGGCAGTGATGACGGCCCACTGCACATGCGGCGGCGCCGGTCGCTGATGGAACTGTTCACGCCGGCACATTTGGAGAGGTGGGCGCCGCGGATCCGGGAGGTCGTCGGTGGCTACATCGATCGGTTCGCCGGAAATGGCAGCGCCGAGCTCGTGAGCGAGCTGTTCTGGGAGGCGCCCGCCGTGGTGGCGCTCGAGTTCATGGGGGTCCCCGAGCACGAGGTGCAGCTGGCCAAGCAATTCGCAGCCGGGATCATGAACTTCAAGTTCGGGCGTCCGTCGGAGCGCGAGCAGGTCGCCACTTGCGAGCTGATGGGCGACAACCAGGACTACGCGCGGGGTCTGCTCGAGCGGATCAAGCGCGACCCCTCCGGGGAGGCGTTCCTCCATGTGCTGGTCCGGGCGTGGCGGGAGGAGCCGGAGGCGTTCGATGACTCCTTCCTGCTCGGGCTGGCGACAACGACCGTCGCCGCGGCGCACGAGACCACCAGTCACGCGCAAGCGAACAGCATCCTGTTGCTGCTGCGACGACGGGAGAGGTGGGAGGCGCTGTGCAGGAACCCGCAGCTGATACCGGCCGCCGTGGAGGAGAGCTTGCGACTCGGCCCGTCGCTTACGGCGTTGCAGCGCCTGTGCATCAAGGACAGCGTTGTCGGCGATGTCACGATTCCGGCGGGTGCGAAGGTGCTGCTGAGCATCGTCTCCGGGAATGCGGACGATGACGCGTTCGCGCACGCAACGGAGTTCGAGCCCGGTCGGCGCAACGTCCGCCGCCACCTCGCGTTCGGCTCGGGGCCACATGTGTGCCTGGGCGCGGGCCTGGCGCGGGTTCAGATGCGCGTTGTGCTCGAGGAACTGACCCGCCGGCTTCCGCACCTTCGGTTGACGCCGGGAGTGCCGATCACCTACCAGCCCAGCGCGTCGCCGCACGGGCCTCGTGAACTGTGGGTCGAATGGGATCCAAACGACAATCCCTGACTCGGCTGAATTGTGGTGGCGCACAAACGGGCGTCTACCGGTTGGTGACCTTGGCGGACCCGGCTTGCCTACCTTCCGTCCAATGGATCTGCTCACGAGCGATGTGCGCCATGCGGAATCTCCGCGGTGGACGGAGGACCGGCTCTGGTTCTCGGACCAGTACGGCCACGCGGTCAGGACGCTGGGTCTGGACGGCCGCCTCGAAACGGTCGCGTCGATCCCGAACCGCCCGTCCGGGTTGGGACGCCTGCCCGATGGCCGGTGGCTGCTGATCACCGCGGATGATGGGAAGTTGAACTGGCTGGAGCCGGGCCGCGTGACGGAAACGGTCGACCTCGCGCCTCTGATCGTCGGACGGGCCGGCGACATGGTCGTCGACGGACGCGGATGGGCGTACATCAGCGATACCGGCTTCGACTACGACGACCCCGAACGCCGGCTCGGGCAGGTTTTGCTTTTCACCGAGGAGGGTGGCGTCCGGGTCGTGGCCACCGGCACGAACTACGCGAATGGCTCCGCAGTCTCCGCCGACGGGTCACGTTTCTTCCTGGCGGAGTCGTTCGGCGAGCGGATCACCGTGTTCGATATCGACGACGACGGGTCGTTGTCGAACCGGCGGGTATTCGCCGAGCTCGGCACCGTGCCGGACGGCCTGTGCCTCGATGCTGCGGGCGGGGTGTGGGTCGCGCTCGCGTTCAAGCGGGAGTTGGCACATGTCAACGTGGACGGCGTCGTCGACGACCGGCTCCCGGTGCGCGGAGCGATGGCGATTGCGTGCGCGCTCGGCGGCCCGGATCGCCGGACCTTGTTTGCCTGCTCGGTTGACAGCACGCCCTCGGATCTCAGCCGCGGGATCCTCGACGGCGGCGTGATCGAGTCGACCGTGGTCGAAGTGCCCGGCGCCGGATGGCCCTGACGTCAGCGCCTTTCGGGTGGGGTGCTCACGACGCGCGGAATCTTCGTCGCGAGAAAGCAGCGCAAGGATGGGAGGGTGGTCGAGAAAACGAACCAGGGAGGTTGTCGCACAAACCCGCCGAGTGGGCGATTGGTTGTGTCGAGGTCACAACGCCGCGGGCGCGTCACGGAGGCGCTGCCCGAACTTTGGCGCTGCGGTTGACGTATACGGGACTCCAGCGCCAAAGTTCGCTGGGGAATTCACCCGGACCGCCGGCGCTGCCCGATCGGGGTTGTGTGCCCATCACAAATTCACGCGTTTGTGCGACAGCGTCCCGGGCCGGCGCGCCGGCCACCTCTAATAGATGAGAATCGTGTTCGCGCAGCCGCGACCTCTCCCCGGCTCGTTGGCACTCCCGCGGAGGGGGCTCGCTCCGCGTCGACCGCGACAGGAAAGTGGGACCGTTGCGCGGATTCTCTCACTCGGGTGACCGCGTCTGTGGGGGGATTCACAGGCCAGCCTCGTGAGGGCGGTTATTCGTAGCCGGAGGCAGCCAGCGCCGCGGTGACGTGTCCGAGCGCGGCGCGCGGGTCGCCGGCGGTCAGCGGGCGCACGATCAGATGGTCCGCACCGGCCGCGCGGTACGACGTAAGTAGCGGCCCGAGATCGTCGTCGGGCAGCCCATACCAGCCGACCGTGAACAGCAGCTCGTCGCTGAACGACCGCGCGAGCGCCTCCCGGCCCACGCCCGCGGCGGCCGTCGCGGCGCGGACGGCGTCCGGGTCTGGAGCCTGGGCGGCGAGGTGCTCGGCGTAGTAGGTCCAGAAGGCCGCGACCTCGTCGGCGAGGACACGCCGGGCTGCGGACCGGTCGGCTTCGATCGCGACCCTCAGGTAAACAGCTATCGACGGTCTGCCGCGCCCCGCGGCGGCGGCTGCGGCGGCCACGCGATCGGCTGCGTGCGCGACCGCCACCGGTGACTCCCAGCTCAACAGCACCCCGTCGGCGGCCTCCCCAGCCAGCGAGAGCATTCGTGGCTTCATCGCGCCGAGATACAGCGGCACGGGCGGCGGAAGTGGCGAGACCTCGAGCCTGAATCCGTGTGAGCGGGAGACGTCGCCGTGATGGTCGGTGGTCTCGCCCGCGACCACGGCTCGCACGATCGCCAGCGCGTCGCGGGCGGTCGCCAGCGGCGGGCCGGATGTCACTCCATGCCAGCGCTCGAGCGCCTGCGGCTGGCTGACACCGAGACCAAGGACGAACCGGCCGGCCGAGGCCTCCTGCAAAGTCACGGCCGCCTTCCCGAGTTGGGCCGGTGTCCGCGTCGGAATCTGTGCCACCCCGAGCCCGACCGTGAGACGCTCGGTCGCGTCGGCCCACGCTTGACAGAGCAGAAACGGATCGCGGCCGTACCCGTCGTTCGCCCACAGCGAGCTCAGCCCGGCGGCCTCGACGTCAGCGGCCAAATCACGCTGCCCGGAGATCGGCACGTCACCGGTGAAAGTCACGCCGAGCCGCATATTCCCCACACGCTAGGCAGGCGCGCCCTGTGACCACGGACAGTGTGCTTCCGCCGTAGCTGTGGAGGCTCCCGTGGCGGGTCAGAGAACTGCGGCATAGGATCGATGCCAATGCGTCCACGCACGCTGGTCGAGAAGGTCTGGGACGACCATGTGATCCTCGATCTGGGTGACGGTGAACAGCTTCTGCACGTTGACCGCCACTGGCTGAACGACAACGCCTACAACGCGATCGACGGTCTCGATCGCCGTGCGCTGAGCGTCCGCAACCCTGAGCTCACCTTCGCCGTGATCGACCACCTGCTCGACACGCGCCCCGGGCGCACGTATGCCACCGGCAGCGCTTCCGCGCAGGAGTGGGCGGAGGGAACGCGCGAGGGGTGCGCTCGCCACGGGATCACGTTCATCGATATCGGCGACCGGCGCCATGGGATCTCGCATGTGATTTCCGCCGAGCTGGGGGCGACGCTGCCGGGGACGCTGCTCGTGTGCACCGACAGCCACACCTGCACGAACGGCGCATTCGGTGCCTACGCCTGCGGCGTCGGCGCGTTCGGCGGCACTCAGGTGCTGGCGACTCAGACGATGATCGCTCGCCGACCGCAGACGATGCGGGTTCGCTTCACCGGGTCCCCTGGGCCGGGTGCGACACCGAAGGATGTGGTGCTCGCGTTGATCGGTCGCTTCGGTGCGACGGCCGCGCTCGGCCACGCGGTGGAGTTCTGCGGGCCGGTGATCGACCGGATGACGATCGAGGAGCGGATGACGATCTGCAACATGGGGGTCGAGTTCGGCGCCGCGACCGCGATGATCGCACCGGATCAGACGACCTTCGACTACCTGGAGGGCCGCGACTACGCGCCGACGGGTCCGAGTTGGGATCAGGCGGTCGCCTACTGGCGAACGCTCCCGACCGATCAGGATGCGACCTTCGACCGCGAGCTGACGCTCGACTGCGCGGACATGGAACCTCAGATCACCTGGGGAACAAGTCCCGAGCAAGTGGTCCCGATCGGGGGAGCGGTGCCCGACCCCTCGAGCTTCGAGGATCCCGGCCGGCGCCGGGCAGCGGAGCGCGCGCTCCAATACATGGGTCTCGCTCCGGGCGACCCGCTCCACGGGCTGCCGATCCAAGCCGCCTTCATCGGGTCGTGCACCAACGCGCGCCTCGACGATCTCCGCGCCGCCGCAGCGGTCCTCCGGGGCCGCCGCGTCGCGCCCGGGGTCCACGCGACATGCGTGCCAGGCTCGGCGAGCACCAAGCGCGCGGCCGAAGCGGAAGGGCTCGATCGGATCTTCATCGAGGCAGGCTTCACCTGGGGCGAGGCAGGGTGCTCGCTCTGCATGACCGCGGTGGTTGACGGGCCCGCGCCGGGTGCGCGGATCGTTTCGTCGACGAACCGGAGTTCCGAGGGCAGGCAGGGACCGGGAGTCCGCGCCCATCTGGCGAGTCCCGTGACCGTGGCCGCGTCTGCGGTCGCCGGTCAGATCGTCGGTGCTCGCGAGTTGACCGCATGAAGCCCTTCGTCCGATTGACCGCGACTACCGCGGCGCTTCCGATTGACAACGTCGAAACCGATCAGCTGATCCCCGCGCGCATGTGCGTGCGCCCTGCCGGCGCGTCGTATGCCGACGCCCTACTCGCGCCGTGGCGTTACCTGCCGGACGGCGCTGAGAACCCGGAGTTCGTCCTGAACCGCGCTCCATACCGAACGGCGCAGATCCTCGTGACGGGCGCGAACTTCGGCTACGGCAGCTCGCGCGAGCACGCCGCGTGGGCGGTCCGGGACTTCGGTATCCGTGCGATCGTCGCCTCGAGCTTCGCCACGATCTTCAAGGCGAACTGCGTCCGCAACGGCGTGCTCCCCGTCGAGCTCGAGCCGGAACAGTTGGCCGACCTGCATCGCGAGCTCGGAGACGGCGCCAACGAGGTGACGATCGACCTTAAGCACCAGGAGTTGACGGCGCCCTCGGGCGCTGTCCACCGCTTCCAGGTCGCCCAGTTCGATCGGCGGCTGCTGCTATCTGGTCGCGATCCGATCTCCTTCGTGCTCGAGCACGAGCCTGAGATCGCGGCGTTCCAGCGGTCCGACCGGGACCGGCGGCCGTGGATCTATCTGGCGCCACGGCCGGCGATCAGCGACTCTGGGCGAAGCTGACCCAGATCAGCGAGGTCGGCCCGCGGTGGAGGTTCGTCATCCGCCGATAGTCCTCCGACATGTACGCGATGCTGTCGCCGGCGGCGAGCGTCACGGGCGTACCGGTGGCGAACTCCATCACCGCCCGGCCCTTCGTCAGGTAGACGAAGTGCTCCTGACCGGGAACCCGGTAGCGGCGCGCCTCGGCGGTGATCCCCGGCGCGAGCGTGGCGAACGCGTAGGTCGGGCCCTCGGAGACGCTCGAGGCGAGCAGCTCGATCGTCAATCCCTCGATGTGGGACGGCAGATGGACCCGTTCGCGTGCGCGCACGAGCGGGCGCTCCGGCGGTGGGGGCAGCTCGATGAGGTCGGTCATCCGAACATGGAGCGCCTGCGCGAGGCGCATCAGCCGGCCGACGCTGATGTCGCTCTGTCCCTGCTCGACCTGCGAGAGGAATGACGCCGAGAGGCCACTCTCGCCAGCGAGGTCGGACAGACGCAGACCGCGCTCCTTGCGCAGCGATCGCAGTGTGTTGCCGAGGTGCTCGGCCGACCAATCCCCGGTGGCATCGGACGGCTCAGCCTCGAGTTGTCGTACCGGCTCGGTCGCCATCAGGCTCTCGACTACGAGTGTATGTGCCACCGGGGTCATGGCGAGCCGAGGAGCTCGGTGATCCGCACGGCAACGTCCGCTTTCACCTGGTCGCCGTAGCTGGCGAGGTCGAGGCCGGTGAGCTTCGTGATCACCGACATCCGGTAGCGGACCGTGTTCGGATGGACGGCGAGCGCCGCCGAGGCGGGCCGCCAGTTGAAGCCGGCGGCCACGAGCGCGCGCAGCGTTTCCATCAGTTGCGAGCGGCGTCGAGCGTCATACGCGATCAGCGGAGCCAGGATCGCGTCGCGAAATCGCCGCAGCTGCTCGCGATTCGCCGACGCGAGCAACGTCCAGATGCCGAGGTCCTCGAATCCGGTCGGTTGTTCGCTTGCGGGCATGAGGCGGAGAACTTGGAGCGCTTGGCGACATTCGGCGAGCGCCCGTTGCGCGCCCACAGGACCGTGGTGGGGTCCGGCGAACGCGATCCGCGGAGGCGGCGAGAGCTCCCCTCGGGTGAGCCCGGCGGCGGCCGTCCTGGCCAGCCGTCGCTCCGGGCCCGACTCTCCGAGGCCGGTGAGCAGGGCGAACACCGTACCCCCGTTCTCGAAGACGGCAGCGGGGCGGACGTCACCCTCGCAGCCGGCGATCAACACTCGCCGGCAGATATCCGGCCGTGGCGGACCGTCGACGGCGACAAACGCGTTGCCACCCTCAAGGTCCACTCCCAGGTGGGCACTTCCCCCGGGCGAGACCTGCTCGTTTCCCGCGAGCACGTGGAAGACGGATTCCGCCAGGCGCGCCCGACGCTCCTCCTCCGCTCGCGCGCGCACCAGTTCGAGCGCTACCCGGCTGATAGCCACATCGAGCGCGGCCGGATCCCCGTCCAGGCTGCCGGGCCGCCGGGCGATCAGCACGACGGTCGCGCGCTGGGAGCCGATCAGGGGGATCTCCGCGGCGGCGACGCTCGTCTCGACGCCCCCGATTCGCGCCACGAGGCGCCGGACACCGCCCGCGGACCGTGCGGCGGCGACGGCTTCGGCAAGGTCTCTGACCTCGATCGACTTTGCGCCCGGCGTGCACCGGACGAGGCGCAGCTCATCGTCGAGGACGACCAGATCCCAGTCGGGCGACGCGCCCGCCGGATCAGGCCGGGACGGCGCTGCGTGGCCATTCGGGCTCGATTTTTCCAGCAGAATTTCGATATTCTGAATCCTAGGCTGGATTGGACTAGCGGTCAAGGCGCTGTGGGCGACGCCACAATCGAGCCCGAGACGGTTTGGATCCGTCGCCATAGCCGCCGAATCGAACATCGAAATATCGTGTCCTTATTCGAAATTCCACCTACAGAGTGGACGAGGGTAAGGAGAAGTGGTGACCGGACGTATCGATAGAGCACGGCTGTGCGCCGGTCTCGGCGTGCTGGCGGCAATCGTTGGACTGGCCGCGTGCGGCAGCAGCTCGAGCAACTCGGCCACGAATGCGGCGGCGACTCAGAGCTCGACCGGTTCGAGTACCAGCAGCGGTCAGACCTCTGGCACCCCGTTCAAGGTGCTCGGCCTCTATCCGCTCAGCGGCGCGTTCGCGCTGGAGGGCGATGAAGAGCTCGCGGGGCTCAAGGCTGCCGTCGGCGTGATCAACAGCCAGGGAGGGATCCTCGGTCACAAGCTCGTGCTGAAGATCGACAACGACCAGGGTGTGGGCACCACGGCGGTCTCAGTCGCCCAACAGGAGCTGTCCTCTGGGACGCAGTACAACCTGATCATCCCGGGGATCAGCGGAGTGGAGACGATCCCACTCGCGGCGGTGTTCGCCCATACGCCCACGCTGCAGATCTCTCCGGGCAACGAGACCGCGCTGAACGACCCGTCCAAGTACCCGAACCTGTTCATGTCTCTGAACGACTTCACCGCCAACGAGCAGGGAGTCGTCGACGCGCTGAAGGCGAAAGGAATCACAAAGGCCGCGTTCATCGGCGGCGACGACCCGGACGGACAGGATGCGGACCGGGCGCTCATAGCGGCCGCCAAGGCGGCCGGGATCACGATTACCGCCAACGTGTTCGTGCCCGACACCGCCGTCGACGCCAAGGCGCAGGTCCAGCAGGTGGCGGCGTCCAACCCGCAGGCGGTCGTGATCGGCGCATTTAGCAATGCCGAGCCGGTGATCCTCGCCGCGCGTGCGGCGCTCGGGAGCTCCCTTCCGTACTACCTCGACTCATTCGCCGGCGCATTTCCGCTCGAGGTCTCGCTGAAGACGGCGGCGGCGATGAAGGGGATCACCGTCGAACAGTTCCCGTACCTCGTCAAGGGCAGCCCCGCGCAGCAGCAGCCGTGGTGGACGACGTTCTACGCCGCCTACTCGAAGCTGATCCCGAACCCCGAGCTCAACCTGATCGCCGGTGTCGTCAGCTACAACGCGCTTATGCTCGCTCGCGCGGCCGCCGAGAAGGCCAACTCGATCAGCGGACCGGCTTTGGTGAGCGCGTTGAATCAGATCTCAGCGTCGAGCCAGGTTCCCGACTTCGTCGGCGGCGCCGCGTCCGGCATCTTCACGCCAACGGACCACTCGCTGCAGATCAAGCCGAGCAACTACGGGTTCTACCCGGCCGGGCCGACCGTCGGCGGCCAGTTCGTCCCCGGGTCCTAGGCGCCGATGCCCGACTACATGATGACGATCGGCGGCGCGTCGGTAGGCGCCGCCGATACGTTCCCGGTGATCAATCCGGCGACCGAGGAGGTCGTGGCGCACGCGCCGAATGCAACCCGGCAAGACGTGGACCGGGCGATGGAGGCGGCGCGGCTCGCGTTCGGAGCGTGGGCGCGTGACCCGCAGGCGAGACGCGAGGTTCTGACCGAGGCCGCGGTGGCACTCGACGCGATCATCGAGGATCTGGTCCCGGTGCTCACCGCCGAGCAGGGCAAGACGCTCGACGATGCCCGGTTCGAAGCGGCGTTGCCCGGACGCTGGCTGCGCCACTTCATCGCCCTTGGCGCGCCAGAGGAGGAGGTTCTCCAGGACGACGAGATCGCGATCTCAGTGCTCAAGCGGGCGCCGATCGGCGTGGTCGCAGGGATCACACCGTGGAACTTCCCGATCTACCAGGTGATTGAAAAGCTGGCGCCGGCCTTGATGGCGGGCAACACGGTCGTGGTGAAGCCTTCGCCGTATACGCCGCTGACAACGCTGATGATGGGTGAAGCGCTCCGTGGAGTCCTCCCGCCCGGGGTCGTCAACATCGTCTCCGGAAGCGACGCGGTTGGGGAGTGGATGACCACCCATCCCGTTCCGCGCAAGGTGGCATTCACCGGATCGGTGGCGACCGGCAGGCGGGTCGCGGCCGCGGTCGCCTCCGACCTCAAGCTCGTCACGCTCGAGCTCGGCGGCAACGACCCGGCGATCGTGCTCGACGACGCCGACGTCGAGCTGATCGCGCCGAAGATCCTGTGGACCGCGTTCGGGAACTGCGGTCAGATCTGCAACGCGATCAAGCGGGTGTACGCGCCGGCGGAGCGCTACGACTCCCTCGTCGAGGCGCTGGCCGAGCAGGCACGCGGGATCGTCGTCGGGCGAGGAACGGATGACGGCGTCCACCTCGGTCCGCTCAACAATCGACCGCAGTGGGAGCGGGTGATCGAGCTCACACGGGACGCGATTGCGTCCGGCGCGACCGCCGTCACGGGCGGGGAACCCTTGCCGGGGCCGGGCTACTTCTTCGCCCCGACGGTCCTCCGTGAGATCTCCGACGGAGTCCGCGTCGTCGACGAGGAGCAGTTCGGGCCCGTGCTGCCGGTGATCCGGTACGAGACCGTCGACGACGCGATCAGCCGCGCCAACGCCACCCACTTCGGTCTCAGTGCCTCGGTCTGGAGCGGCGACGAAGACCGCGCGATCGCGGTCGCCGATCTTCTCGAAGCCGGCACCGTCGGGATCAACTCGCACATGATCGGAGGCGAGCGCATCTGCTACGGCGGTGTGAAGTGGAGCGGCATCGGCGTCGTCAACGGCCGCGAGGGCCTGCTCGGCTACACGGTTCCCCGGGTGGTCAACCGGGCCCGCGCCTGGCAGGGCGTCGAGCTGCCCGCGGCGCTCGAGGCCACCGGCGCCGAGGCTGCGTGAACCCTGACGGGAAGGTCGCGCTCGTCACGGGCGCGGCCTCCGGGATCGGGCGGGCGGCCGCGGAGCTCCTGGCCGCAAGGGGTGCGTCGGTGCTCGCGGCCGACATCGACGATGCCGGCCTCGCCGAGACGGTGGCGCGAATCGAGAGCGCCGGCGGATCGGCGTCAGGAGAGGTCCTCGACGTGAGCCGGGCTGATGCGGTCGCCGCGGCGTTCGACCACCCGCCGGTGTTCGACCACCCGCCGGCGATCGTGTTCAACTGCGCGGGCGTCGTGTCGGGCGAGCCCGATTTCCCAGCGACGTCGCCTGAGCGGATCGGGCAGCTGATCGCCGTCAATCTGCTGGGAACGGTCCTGGTGACTCGAGCGGCGATCCTTGCCATGAACCGAGGCGGCGTGATCGTCAACATCTCCTCGACGGCGGCGGTCCTGACCAGCCATCCCGACCCGGTCTACGGTGCAACGAAGGCGGCGGTGAAGACGTTCACCGAGCAATGCGCGGCATCGGCGCACGCCCGCGGCGTACGCGTCAACGCCGTCCTCCCGGGCGCCGTCGACACGCCGATCATCGCCAAGACCGGCGACGGCCGCCGCCCGGCGCAGTGGCTGCTCCCGCGCCTGCGCGAGGTGGCGCTGCTGGCACCGGCCGAGATCGCCTCCACGATGCTCGAGCTGGTGGAGAACGACGCTCAGAACGGCGCCTGCGTCGTCGTCCGGAACGCCTAGATGATTGGTTCCGCAACCCGACCGTTGCGAGGCCTCCCGACCCCCGCGGCCTCCCACCCCGGTGGCCTCCCACCCCCGCGCCGGCATGCATAAGTTGCCAAATGGCGCGTGCCGCCGCGACCGCGGCCACTTATTCATGTGGGAGCTGCAAAACCTGCCACGGTCCCCACTCGCGCCACCGAGTGGCAGGTTTTGCAGGTCGGGTCGCGCGGTGGGCCCAGGGTCGAGACTGGAAGGGTCAGCGACTCGCTCCCGGCCTTCCACCACAGCCGCGCCGCGGAATCGACCATCTAGCTTTCCTTCGAGCAAGCTCAGGGCCACCCGGCGCCCGGCGTGTCGACCACTGTCGACTCGATCACGCCGCCTTCGAGAATCCCGCGGCTGAGGTTCTGGGCCGTCGCGTTGACCGAGCAGCCGTAGAGCGTGCGTCCGTCCTCGCCGCCGAGCGCGACCGCGCAGGCGAGCGCGCCGCGGGCGGGCACGCGCCGGTCGATACGTCCGTCGGCGTCGAGATGGGCGAACTCCCGGCGGAACGGGAGCGCGACCCACACGCCGCCGTCAGCGTCGAGACACAGCCCGTCCGGAGCCGTGCCGAGCTCGGCGAACGTGCGCCTGCTGGCCAGGCTGCCGTCGTCGCGCACGGTGAACACGGTGATCCGCTCCCCGAACGTCTCCGCCAGAAAGAAGCGTTCTCCGTCCGGTGACACGGCGCAGCCGTTGGCCCAGTTCGTGTCGGTCGCGACGACGCGCACGCCGTCGCGTTCGGTGAACAGGAGTACCTGGCCGAGCCGGGGCTCCTCCCCGGCGCCATGGTCGAACCCGGTGTCGCTGATGTATGCGTGGCCGTGGCCGTCGACGACCATGTCGCCCGCGTGGCCGAGCGTGTGTGGCGCGAGGTCGCACGCCTCCGTGAGATGCCCGTCTTGGAGCCAGTTGAGCTTGTCGTCCCGCGAGGTGACGAGCAGCCAGCGGCCGTCGGGGTGCCGACCGAGCCCGGAGGGACGAGGCGCGGTCTCGGCGATCCGCTCCACCTCGCCGTCGGCGTCCAGCGCCTTGACGGCCTGGTCGTGGGTGTCGGAAAACCACAGCCGGCCGTCGGCCCACCGCGGAGATTCGGCGTGTCGAACCTGGTCGGTGACCAGCTCCATCACGCGGGCTCGACCTCGATCACGATCTTGCCGGCGCTCCCGCGTTCGAACTCCTGGACCGCGTCCGGTAGCGCGTCCAGCGGCCGGGTGTCGCTGACCAGCACCTGGAGGGCTCCCGCCGCTGCCATCGCCAGCACGTCCGCAAGCACCGCCCCGCCGTGTCCATTGGCGATCACGTTGATCGGCGTGACGCCGCGCCCGGAAAGCACACGCCGGTCGGCGGCAAAGCGGGCCGATGCGACCCGCCCGCCGGCCGGGACGAGCTCGGCCAGCGCCAGCAGTTCGGGCTTGTCGTTGACGATGTCGAACACCACCGGCACGCCGCCCGGGCACAGCTCGCGCGCGGCCGCGAGCAGATCGTCGCGCCGGTAGTCGATCGTCTGAGCCGCGCCCAGTGCGCGGACGCGCTGCTCCGCCTCGGGTTTCGCAGTCGCGATCACTCGGGCCCCGCGGCGCGCGGCGAGTTGCACGGCGTAGCAGCCAACGGCGCCGCCGGCACCGACGATCAGCACCGTTTCGCCCGCGTTCGGCGCGAGGGCATCGATCGCCAGCTGCGCCGTCACCGCGGCGAGCGGCAACGCCGCGGCCTCTTGGGCCGAGAGGACATCGGGCCAGCGTGCGACCGCGCTTTGCAGCGGCACGGACAGGTATTGCGCCCAGCTGCCGAGTTGGAACTCGGGCACCGTCCAGCAACCGAGTACGCGGTCGCCTGGCTCAAAGCCGTCAGCGCCCCGTTCGACGACGCCGCAGAAGTCCCGGCCCGGCACGACCGGGTAGGAGAGCTCGCCGGTCCCGTAGGTGCCGTTGACGATGTACGCATCGACCGGGTTGATCGAGGAGGCGATCACGCGGACGAGCAGCTCGTCCGGCCTCGGTTCGGGCACCTCGAGCTCGAGCTGCTGCAGCCCGGCTCCCGGACCTGCGAGCCCGACCGCGCGCATCACGCTTCGGCCGCGCCGACCGCGGTGAACTGCGGCATCACCTCTTCGGCGAACCGGACGATCGTGCGTCGCACCATCTCGACCGGCATTCCTGCCCAGTCGGTTCTGAACACGAATGCGTTCCACCCGGCCTCGGCCAGCCGGGAGATCCGCTCGGCGACGGTCTGCGGCGAGCCGATCAGGAACGACTTGGACCACATCTCCTCGTAGTGGTCGCGGTAGATCGGGTCGTAGTTCGAGAACGCCTCGTACTCGGTGCCGATGTACGGCTCGACCTCGGCCCGGGCGCGCTCGTCCGTGTCCGCGATGTACAGCTCGCGCACGATCGGGTACTCGGCGCCGGTCGTGTCGACGCCGAGCCGCTCCTGCTCGGCGCGGAACGCGGCCAGGTTGCCGTTACACCAGTTGAACTTGAGGTGCGGCGACGCCAGCCACGCGTCACCGTGGGCGGCCGCGCGGACGATCGTCTTCGGTCCGTTGGCGCCGATCCAGATCGGCGGCCGTGGACGCTGGCGCGGGACGACGCTGACCGTCTGGCCCTCGATCTGGAAGTGCTTTCCGTGATGGGTGACCGGCTCGCCGCTCCACAGCGCCGTGACGACCTCGATCGCCTCGTAGAACCGAGACTGGCGGGTTTTTAGATCGATCCCGAACGAGTCGAACTCGTCCTCGCGGTAGCCGGCGCCGACGCCCCAGATCAACCGCCCTCCGGAGATCTGGTCGAGCGTCGCGAAGTGCTCGGCGAGCGCCACCGGATGCTCGAGCGTCGCGATGTAGACGCCGATTCCGAGCCGCATCCGGCCGGAGAACGGGACCAGGTGGGCTAGAACCGGAAGCGCTTGCGGGGTGACCAGGTTCGCCAGGAAGTGATGGTGGCTGAGCAGCATGTCGTAGCCAAGATCGCGGAGCAGCTCGGTCGTCTGCACGCCTTCCTCGATCCGCCCGAGCAGGTCCTCGTCGCGGCGGTACTGGTGGTTGAGCATCACCCCGAACTGCATCGTGCTCACCCTGCCGCCATCGCGCCACCGGAGACGAGCAAGGTCTCACCCGTGACGTACGAGCTCGCATCCGACGCCAGGTAAAGCAGTGCCGGCGCGACCTCGTCGGAGCGGCCGCGTCGGCGCAGCAGGATCGTCGCGTCAAGCCACTCCTGCACCGCCTGCGGAACGCGGGCGACCCCGAACACGCCCGGCAGGATCGCGTTGACGCGGATCCCGTGCGGCGCCAGCTCGCCGGCCATGTAGCGGGTGAAGTGGTTGACGGCGGCCTTGGCCGTCGAGTACACGATCATGTGGCCCGGTACCTGCCCGACCGAGCAGATCGAGCTGGTGTTGATGATCGAGCCGCCGTCGCCCTGCGCGATCATCACGCGTGACGCCGCGCGCGTGCCGTAGAACACGCTCGAGAGCGTCGCGTCGATCACCTCGTGCCAGTGCTCGTCGGTCAACTCCTCGATCGGCAGCTGCGGGTCGCGGCCGGCGGCGTGGTTGCACATCACGTCCAGCCGCCCCAACTCGCTGACCGTCCGCGCCACCAAGTCGTCGACCGCGGCGGAGTCGGACACGTCGCAGGTCACAGCCAAGGCTCGTCTTCCCTTCTCGCGCACTGCGTCAGCGACCTCGTCGATGACCGTCCGGGACCGCGCCGCGACGCACACGTCGGCGCCCGCCTCCGCAAGCGCGAGTGCGAAGTCGCGGCCCATCGCGGGTCCGACGCCGGTGACGATCGCGACGCGTCCGGCCAGCCCGAATCGTGCGAGCACCCCGGTATCGGGCGCAGCCGTGGCACTCACGGGCGGTCCTCGGCGAGCGGGTTCTCGGCTGGATCCCATTCGACCTCCAGGTGCAGCGGCCCACCGACGCTGGCGGTACCGAGCCGCTCCACCGGCTGAGCATCGACCAGTCGCATGTGTGGCAGGCGCGAGCTCAGCTGCTCGAGCATCACCTTCAGCTGCAGCTGCGCGAGGCCCGCGCCGAGACACCGGTGGGCCCCGATCCCGAACGTCAGATGACGACGAGCGTTATCCCGGCGGACGTCAAAGCGAGCAGGCTCGGGGAACATCTCGGGGTCGCAGTTGCCGGAGGCAAGCACGAGCAACACGGTCGCGCCGGCAGGGACCTCGACGTCCGCGATCGACGTGTCGACACGTGCCTGCCTGCGCCAGGTTGCGCCCGACGGCGCGATCCGCAGCGTCTCCTCAACCGCGCCGGGGATGAGCGCCGGCTCGTCGCACAGCTCAGCCCAGATGTCGAGGTGGGTCAGGAGTTGGAGCAGCGCCTGCCCGGCCGCGTTACTCGTCGTCTCGTGTGCCGCCGCGAGGCCGTTCATCGCCAGCCCTGAGAGGTAGTTGATGTCGAGGTCGGTCGGATCGTCGAGGAATGCCCGCACGCAGTGGCGGAGGAATCCCTCGCCCTCGGGGCTCTCGATCAGCCGCTGCACGAGCTCGGTCGAGTAGCGCTGATGCTGGCCCATGAAGTCGCAGGTGCGGATCTGCTCGTCCTCGGTGGGGCGGCCGAAGATGAACTGCATGATCCCCTTGGCGAAATCCTTGGTCTTCGCGATGTCCTCCTGCGGGACACCGAGGAACTCGAGCGCGACGACGGCGGGTGCGTCGGTCGTGACCTCAGCGATCAGATCGCTGCGGCCCCGCGTCACGATCGCGTCTACGTACTCCTTCCAGATCGAACGGATGCGCGGCTCGAACTGCTCGAGGCGGGCGGGGGTGAACGGGTCGGTGAGCCGCTTGCGGAGCCGCATGTGCACCGGCTCCTCCTCGACCCCGAGCGTCTTCACGGGGCGGAACTCGTACTCGTCGAGCTTCGCCTGCGCGGCTGCTGACAGCGGTGTGATCGGCACCGTCGCGTTGCGGGGCGAGAACGTCGTCGTGTCGAGGAAGACCGACCGGATGTCGTGGTAGCGCGTAACCACGTAGGCGTCGAGTCGGGGGCTGTAGAAGACGGGCTGGTGCTCGCGCGCACCGACGAGGGACATCCCGGGGTCAGCCTGGAACTCGGCGCCGAAGGGGTCGAACTCGTGGGAGACGGGGCACGTCGGGGAAGTGCTTGGAGGCCCGTTCATCAGTTTCGAAATATCGTATCCTTGTCACCCTGGACCGAGGCACACACAGTGCCGACCCCAATTTGTACACCTGCATAGTGGGGCGGTGCTACAAAATTTCGACGCAGGCCAGTCGTCCACGAGGAGAGGTCATGAACCCCGAGACGTCCGTCGATCAGACGCGTGCAGCGGCACCACTACGCGTACGCGGCGTCGAGCACATCGGCATCGCGGTCAAGGACATGGGTGCCGCTCGGACCGTGCTGGAGACGCTCGGCCTGTCGGTCGAGCTCGAGCAAGAGTGGCCCCAGTTCGGCGTGGGCATGGCCTGGTATCCGGCGGGCGGAACCGGATTGGAACTGCTCTGCGGAGGAGCCGATGCGCCGTTCGTCGGCAAGTGGCTCGGCGACGGCGCCGGCTTCTTCCACGTCTGCCTGGAGGTCGATGACATCCGGGCCGCGATGGCGGCGTTGAAGGAGCGCGGGGTGGAGTTGAGCGAGGACGAGCCGCACCCCGGTCACGGTGGTCGGCTGATGTGCTTCATCGACCCAGAGTCGACGGCCGGGCTTCTGTTCGAGCTCGTGCAGGTGCCGGACGGCGAGACCGACTGACGGACGTGGGGCGACTAGCCGTCATCGGTGGCTCCTCGGGCATCGGACGCGCGGTCGCCGAGCGGGCGCTGAGCGCTGGATGGCCCGTGACCGTTGCCTCCCGCGAGCCCGAGCGGGCCCCGGGGCAAGCCGAACGGATCGTGCTCGACGTGACCGACGGCGCGGCGGTGAAGCGGGCCTTCGCCGCCCTCGGTCCGGTCGATCATCTCGTATGGACCGCTGGAGCGTCAGCGATCGGGCCGGCGCGCGAGGCGGATTTGGACGCCGGCCGCCGCGCATTCGAAGCCAAGCTGTTTGGGCCGCTGATCGCGATCCGGTCGGTCGAGATCCGCGACTCGATCGTTCTCACCTCTGGCCTGGCCGCGACGGTCCCGGCTGCGGGCGCGTTCTTCACCGGCACCGTCAACGGCGCGGTTGAGGCAGCGGTGCGCGGACTCGCGAAGGAGCTGGCGCCGGTCCGGGTAAACGCGGTCGCCCCCGGGATGATCGATACGCCGCTGTACGACGGTCTCCCGGATGGGCAGCGCCAGGCGATGTTCGAGCGGACCGGCGCCGCGCTCCCGGCGGGCCGGATTGGCCGCGCTGAGGATGTCGCGGATGCGGTCTGGCACCTGATGACGAACGAGTTCGTGACCGGAACCGTGATGGCCATCGACGGCGGCAGCCGACTGGTCGGCGTATGAACGAAGGAGGGACGATGGATCTCGACGGGACGCAGTGGGACGTGATCGTGGTTGGCGCTGGGTCGGCGGGTGCGGCGCTCGCCGGCCGGCTGTCGGAGGACGCGGGACGGCGCGTGCTGGTGCTCGAGGCCGGGCCGGACTACCGGTCCTCGGAGTCGCCGCCGGAGATGCACCTGGTTGAGCCGCTCGCGGTGATCACCGACCCGGTGCGGTTTCCGGAGCTCCAGTGGCTGGGGCTGAACGCGTGGAACACCGAGTCGCAGGCGCTCCGCCCGTTCCCGCGCGGCCGCGGGGTCGGCGGCACATCGGCGATCAACGGGCGGGTGGCGGTGCGGCCGCCGCTCGACGAGTTCGACATCTGGGAAGCCGCGGCCGGACCGGAGTGGTGCCGTGCGAAGGTGCTCGAGTCGTTCATCGCGCTCGAGGACGACGAGATGTTCGGGGAGGAGCCCTACCACGGCCGCGGCGGGCCGACGCCCATCGTCCGCCAGACCGAGGAGTCGTGGAGCTCGATCGACGAGGCGCTGTACGAGGCCACCCGCGAGCAGGGCGTGCCGTGGCACCCGGACTGGAACGCACCTGACACGACCGGGCTTTCGTACTTCGCTGCGTCAGGACGCAACGGCGATCGTGTGAGCGTGGCCGATGCATACCTCGAGCCGGCTCGCGATCGCGAGGCTCTCACCGTCCGCGGCGGCGCGCTCGTCGACCGTGTGCTGTTCGACGGCGCCGGCCGGGCGCGCGGCGTGCGTGCGCTGATCGACGGTGCTGGAGTCGAGATCGAAGCCGGGGAGGTGATCGTCGCCGCCGGCGCTATCCACTCGCCCGCGATCCTTCAGCGTTCGGGCATCGGCCCGGCCGAGGTGCTCCGCGCGGCCGGCGTCGAGCAGCGCGTCGAGCTTCCGGTCGGCGAAGGGCTCCAGGAGCACGCCGCCGTCGCCGTCGCAGTGCCCGCGAACATAGAGACCTACAAGCCCCCGGGGCTGATGGCGTGGTCGATGAACGTCCGGTACTCGAGCGGTCAGTGCGGAGCGGACGACAACGACATCTTCATCGCCTCGTTCGCGCCGACGTCGCTCGAGCAGTTCCCGTTCATCGTGTTCGGCGGTCAGCTGATGCGCGACTACTCGCGCGGGACGGTGCGGATCCGGTCGGCCGATCCCGCGCAGAACCCCGAGATCGACGTCCGGATGCTGTCCGACCCACGTGACATGGAGCGGATGAAGACGATGCTCCGGCTGACCCGGGAGCTGCTGGCGACCGAGCCGCTGCGCAGGCTCGCCGTCGGCGCGCCGAGGCCGGCGCAGCTGACGTGGGGAGGCGTTCCCGACATGGCCGCTTCGTTCGACGATCTGGAGCGCGAGTCAGCGCTCGAGCGGTGGCTGCTCGCGACGGCGCACACGGCGCAGCATCCGACCAGCACGTGCGCGCTCGGCGAGGTCGTCGCCGGCGATTGCACGGTGCACGGCGTCGAAGGGCTGCGGGTTGTCGACGCGTCGATCGCGCCGATGGTGCCGCGGGCCAACACGAACCTGACCGCGATCATGATCGGGGAGCGGGCCGGACAGCTGATCCGGGGTGGCGCGCAGTCGCCGCTGGTCGCCCACGGAGAAGCCCTATGAGCGACCTGCTCGCCGGCCGCGGCGTCGTCGTCACCGGTGCGGGCCGCGGTCTGGGCCGTGCGTTCGCGCTCGCGATCGGCCGCGAGGGAGCCGGCGTCGTCGTCAACGACGTCGACACCGACGAGGCTCGAGCGGTGGCGGCCGAGATCGACCGCGACGGGGGACGGGCGGTCGTCTCGGCAGGGTCAGTCGCGTCCTGGGCTGATGCCGAGGCGATGATCGACTCGTGCATCGACGCATTCGGCGCGATCGACGGCCTCGTGAACAACGCCGTCGCCTACACGTATTACGGCCCGCCCTGGGATGAGGGTGAGGAGCAGATCCGGACCGCGACCGACGTAGCCGTGCTCGGCACGCTGTTCTGCGGAGTACATGCGATGCGGCGAATGCGCGAGCGCGGCCGCGGAAGCATCGTCAACATCAGCTCCCGCGCCCATATGGGCACGAGGGGGATGAGCACGTATGTCGCGGTGAAGGGCGCGGTCGCGTCGGCGACGTACGGGTGGGCGCTCGAACTCGCCGACTCGGGCGTGCGTGTCAACGCGCTCGCGCCGGGGGCGTACACACGCGCGCACGACCTTGCCGTCGCCGCGGGCATCTACACCGACACGCACCGAGCGATCGGGGCGCCACCGGAGGTGGTGGCGCCGGCGGTCGTGTACCTGCTCAGCGATCTCTCCGCGCACCTCACCGGGCAGACGCTGGCGATGTTGAGCGGGAAGCTCGGCCTGATCGCGCCGCCCCGGCCGCTCGAGCACACCGTCGAGCGGGAGCGGTGGACGGCGCAGGAAATCGCCGAGGTCCTTGACAGCGAATTCACCGACCAGTTCCAGCCGGTTGGGTTCGAGGCGAGCGAGTACCAGTTTCCGGCTCCGGTAACGCGGGCATGAGCACCACCCCCGACACCGCGCCCCGCTGCGCCCTCGGCCCCGCGGACATCAACGAGTACCGCCGGAGGTTTGAGGCTGCCCGGGAGATCATGGAGCGCAACGGCCTCGATGCGATCGTGGTCGGCTCGGGGCCGCCTCAAGTTACGAGCTCCTCGATCACCGTCGGGTCGCACGGCCGCTTCGCCGCGCCGCGGTATCACCGCTACTTCTCCGGCTTCCACATCTGGGGCGCCGAGAGCTTTGGCCCGCAGCCCGTTGTCGTCCTCCTGCCGCTGCAAGGCGAGCCTGCACTCATAACGCGCGCCGGGACGCTCCGGACGTGGACGCGACTAGGCCGCGCCCACACGTGGATCGATGACGTCGTCGGTACCTACCACGACGACCCAGAGTGGGAGCAGGCGACCCAATGGGGTCTGGCGTCAAGCGAGCTGCCGACCGATGTCGCCGCGGTGCTCGCCGATCGGGGACTGGAGGGTTCGAGAGTCGGCTTGACCGGCAGCTGGCCCGGGATGGAGCAGACCTGGGCGGCGCTTCCGAACGTGACCGTGCGTCCGACGCTGACGATGGACGGGGCCGGGAATCCGTGCGACGTGCTCGAACCGCTACTGGCGAGGAACAGTCCATGGGAGGTCGACCGCCTGGCGCGAGCTCAGGCCGGCGCGGATGACGCGATGCGCGCGTTCATGGACGCGGCGGCAGATGGGGCACCGATCGATCACGCCGTCGCGGAGGCCCGTCATCGGGCGATCCGGGCCGGTTGCGAGGACACGATCCTGGAGCTCACCTCGGGGTTGGACGAGTGGGCGCTGTGGGTGTACCCGGCGCAACCCCGCGAGGCGGAGTTCCGCACCGGCGATCTCGTCACGATCGGGCTGATGAACAGCTACGACGGCTATTGGATCCAGATGCCGCGGACGTGGATCGTCGGCGGCGCTCAAGGCGCGCAGCAGCCGGTGTTCGACGCCGCCAGGCGCTCGCTCGACGCGATGCTTGCGCTGGTCGGTCCCGGCGTCACCGGCGGCGAGCTGTGGGACGCCGGGCTCGCGCCGATCGCGGCCGCGGGGATGCAACCCCGAGGCCGGCTCGGCCACAGCGTCGGGTTCACTGGGGTGACCGGGCCTGAGCGGTTTTCGATCCTGCCCGGCAACGACGTCCCGATGGAGGAAGGGCTCGCGTTCGTGCTCCACCCGTGCGTGTTCGATCGAGCCTCAGGGGCCGTCGTCCAGTTCGGGGACACGCTCGTGATCGACAACGGGACGGCACGGTTCCTGTCGCCCGAGCCGGTGGAGTATGAGCCTTGACACCGAACCGCTGGCGGTGGACGTTGAGCCTGCGGAGGTGGGGTTCGACGCGGCCCGGCTCGCGCAGCTCGACGCCTACCTCGACGAGTGCGTGGCGCAGGACCTGCACAAGGGTTCGCTCCTCGCCCTCGCGCGCGGGAAACATATTCCACCTTTCGTCGCGGGGCTACCGCGACGCTGAGGCGGGCCTGCCGGTGGAGCCGGACACGATCTGGCGGATCTACTCGATGACCAAGCCGGTCACCTCAGTCGCCATGCTGCTGCTGGTCGAGCAGGGGCTGGTGTCGCTGACCGACCCGCTCGCGCGATACATCCCCGGCTTTGCGAGTCCGCGGGTGTACGTGGCCGGTCCGGCGTTTGTGCCCGTCACCGTTCCCGGCCGCGACCCGATCCGGATCTGGCACGTGCTCACGCACACGGCCGGATTCACGTACCCGCAGATGTTCCAGAGCCCGGTTGACCAGGCGTACCGCGAGGCTGGGTTGGCGGTTCCAACCGAGTCGGCGGACTACACGCTCGAGGAGGCGTGCGAGCGATTGGCGACGCTGCCGCTGCAGTTCGAGCCGGGGACTGACTGGAGCTACTCGATCGCGACCGATGTGGCGGGACGTGTCGTCGAGGTCGCGAGTGGCATGCCGCTCGACGAGTTCATGGAAGAGCGAATCTTCAAGCCCCTCCGGATGGACGAGACAAGCTTCACCGGGCCGCGCACCGATCGGTTCGCGGTCGAGTACACCATCGATCCGGAGAGTGGCACGGCCGTCCACGCAGGCGACTCGCTCATCGCCCCCGGTGAGCGACCAACGTTCGTGTCGGGGGGCGCGGGCCTCGTGTCGACCGCTGCCGACTACCACCGGTTCGCGCAGATGCTGCGCCGGCGCGGCGAGCTCGACGGCGTTCGGCTGCTGTCGCCGCGGACGGTCGAGCTGATGACCGCCAACCACCTGCCCGGCAACGCCACGATGGCCGAGTTCGGCCATCCGCCGGCGGGGATCGCAAGTCTCGACGGCCGCGGCTTCGGGCTCGGGGTGGCACCGCTGATCGACCCCGTCGCCGTCAAGTCGCTGTCCAGCCGGGGCGAGTACGGCTGGGGCGGAGCCGCCGGCACGGACTTCTGGGTCGATCCGGCGACCGAGCTGACCGCCGTGTTCATGATGCAGACCACGCCCCCGCCAGACGACGTCTGGCTCAACCTGCGCCGGCTCGTGTACCAGGCGCTGATCGACTGAGATGGCCAGACCGTCGACCCCGTATGTGAGCGTCGAACGCGAACCCGTCGAGGGCACCTGCCCGGAGTGTGGCGCGGCGGCGCTCGCGCGCTACCCGGTCGTCGGCGAGACCGGCTGGCAGATCGTCGTCAAGTGCCAGCGGTGCCTCGCGAGTGTCGGGCGGGAGCGCTGGAACCGCCTCGGCCCGTACACCCTGCTCGTGGACGAGCTCGGATGACCCGGATGCTCGCCGTCGACGTCGGCGGCACGTTCACTGACGTGATCGGCGTCGGCGAGGGCGGGATCGAGGCGATCAAGATCCCGTCGAGCCGCGACCAGGCCGAGGCGTCGGTCCTGCGCGGCGCGGAAGTGCTCGGCGCCGGTGGGCGGGCCGTGTTCAACCACGCCAGCACGGTCGGGCTGAACGCGCTGATCACACGGCGGCTGCCGAAGATCGGGTTCCTGACCAGCCTCGGCCACCGCGACATGCTGGACATGGGCCGCTGCTGGCGCCCGCCCGAGGCGCTCACCGACGCGGGGTGGCGACGCCCGTTCGGCGATGCGACGGCGCCGCTCGTGGCCCGGTACCTCCGCCGGGGCGTGCGCGAGCGGATCACCGCCGACGGCGCCGTGCTGATCGACTTGGACGAGGCTCACGCCCGTCACGAGCTCGAGCGGATGGACCGTTGCGGCGTCGAGGGCATCGCGATCTGCCTGATCAACGCGTACGTCAATCCTGCGCATGAGCAGCGTCTCCGCGAGCTGGCCGGTGAGGTCCTCGGCGACGTGCCCGTATCGGTCTCCTCGAGCGTGTCGCCGCTCGCCCGGGAGTACGCGCGGGCCTCGACGACCGTCGTCGATGTGTTGATGAAGCTAATCTACGAGCGCTACACCGACCAGCTCCGCGATGGCCTGCGCGAGCAGGGGTTCGATGGCCAGCTCAACTTCGCCGATTCGGCGGCGACGCTGCTCGAGTCGCGCCAGGCCATGCGCAAGCCATTCAGGCTCGTGTTCTCAGGTCCGGCGGCCGGGGCGGTCGCCAGCGCGCACTTCGGTGCGCTGATCGGGGACTCGAACCTGCTGTGCTGCGACGTCGGGGGCACCTCCTCGGACATCAGCCTCGTCGTCGACGGCAAGCCCAACCTGAACACGACGTTCGAGCTCGAGCCCGACCTGCTGGTCAACGCCCTGTCCGTCGAGCTCGGCACGCTCGGCGCCGGCGGCGGCAGCATCGTCTGCAGCACGGCCTCGGGCGAGCTCCGCGTCGGCCCCGAGAGCGCCGGCGCCGATCCCGGCCCGGCCTGCTACGGGCGGGGTGGCACGGCGCCGACGATGACCGACGCATTTCTCGCGATCGGGCTGCTCGACCCGAAGCGGTTCAATGACGGTCGGCTAAGCCTCGACCCTGAGCTGGCGCTCGATGCGTTCCGCCGGCTCGACAGCCCGCTGTCGCTCGATCAGCGAGTCGCGTACGCGTACTCGCTCGGGCTGAACGCGGTGGCCGAGGGCCTGATCGACGCAACGATCGCGCGCGGCGTCGACACCCGCGACTACAGCCTGGTGGCGTTCGGTGCCGCAGGACCGCTGATGCTCCCGCCGATCCTCGGCCACGTCCGCGCCAGACGCGTGATCGTGCCCCCCTACCCGGGGCTGTTCTCAGCGCTCGGGCTCCTCAGCGCCGATCTCGTCTACTCCGCCAGTCGGAGCGCTTACCGGTTGCTCACCGCGGACGCGGCGTCAGGACTCGCTGCGGTGTTCCAGCAGATCGAGGACGAACTCGCTGCCCAAGTGCCGGACGGCACGCCAATCGAGGTGCGGCGTACCTTCGACGGACGGCTCGCCGGGCAGTCGTGGGAGACACCATTCGTGGCGGTGGCGCCCGGACCGATCACGGCGGCGACGGTGACCGAGATGATCGCCGCGTTCCACGACGAGTACGAGCGCCGCTTCGGCAACCGGTTCGAGGCGATGCCGGTCGAGGCCGTGACCTACCGGGTGGAGCTGATCGCGCCGACCGCCAAGGTGGAGTACCCATCGCTGCCGCGCGGCGAGGAGGCCCCGGTGGAGCCAGAGCGGACGATCGAGCTGCGGTTCCTCGACGCCGCCGACCGGCTGACCGGCGAGTACGAGCGCGAGCGGCTACGGGCCGGCAACATCGTGATCGGCCCGGCGGTGATCCGCGAGCCGACCTCCACGACCCACGTCCCGGCGGGCCGGCGCGCGACCGTCGGGACTTACGGCGAGCTCGTCATCGAGGCGGCGCGATGACAGCGGTCGACGCGCCACGGGCGCTCCGGCTCCGAGATCTCGACGACGGGCAATTCGAGGCTCGCTACGGCACCGACCGCTTCACGGCGTCGGTGCTCGCGAGCCGCTTTCGCTACGTGATCAAGCACATGGGCACGCAGCTGATGATGAACGCGTTCAGCCCGATCATCCGCGACTGGTACGACTTCGCGGCGACGATCTCCGGGCCGCCCGAGCTCGGCTACCCGATGCCCGCCGTGTCCGACAGCGTCGTCGTGTTCAGCGGCACGATGTCCGAGGCGGTCCGCAACACGGTCGAGGAGTACGGGCCGGGGAAGCTGAAGCCCGGGGACGTGCTCCTATGCAACGACCCGGTTCGGATCGGCACGCATCCGAACGATCTGCTGCTGATCCGCCCGGTGTTCCTCGAAGGGCGGCTTGTGGGCACGATCAACCTCCAGGCGCACATGTTCGACATCGGCGGGACTGTGCCAGGCGGCTTTAGCCCCACGAAGCGCTCCACGTACGAGAACGGCCTCGTGATCCCGCCGATGCTGATGTTCGAAGGCGACGAGCCGATCCGCTCGACGTTCAGCCTGATCTTCGACAACGCCCGCTTCGGGCCGATCATGCTGCCGGACTTCCTGTCGATCGCCGCGGCGCTGCGTCTCGGCGAGCGGTTCCTGCTCGACGCGATCGAGCGATACGGCCAAGACGCGTACCTCGGCGCGCTGACGTACGCCACGGACGTCAGCGCCGAGACGCTCCGCGAGGCGGTCAGCGCCATTGCCGACGGCGTCTACGAGGGCACCGACCTGATCGACTGCGATGGGATCGACGACTCCGAGCAGTACCTGATCAAGGTCAAGGTGACGGTGGTCGGCTCGCGGATCGAGGTCGACCTGTCCGGCACCTCGCGGCAGGCGCGAACGTCGATCAACGCCGGCTGGCTCGATGCGCGCACGGCCGTGGCCGTCGCGCTGAAGTTCCTGGTCGACCCGGCAACGCCGTTCAGCTCCGGCGTTTACCGTGACCTGGACGTGGTGCTGCCGCCGGGCTCGATCGCGTGCGCGCTGCCTCCCGACGGGGCGATCATGATGAACTTCGAGATCCAGGAAGGGATCGTCAACGCCATCTTCCGGGCGCTCGCGAGGGCGCTGGGGAAGGGGGCGATCGCCGGCGACCTCGGGTCCGGGATGACCCACGTCGCCAGCGGCGTTCATGCGGACGGAACGCCGTGGGCCACGATCGGCAGCTGCGGCGGCGAGAACGGCCCGTGGGGCGCGACCCGGCACGCCGATGCCGAGAACTCGCTGACGATCTGGCTGTCGAATTCGTTCGCGCCTTCGGTCGAGTCGGTCGAGGCCGACGCGCCGGTCGTGCTGTTGCGCAAGGAGTACGGGACCGACACCAGCGGTCCGGGGACGAATCGAGGCGGAGCGGCCACCGTCAAGGACTCGCTGTGGCTGACCGACGGAGAGCACTATCCCGGCGTGCTCCACGTCCGCACCCCCAGCGGTACGGGCGTGTACGGGGGTGGCGACGGAACCGCCGGCGGGGTATGGCTGTGGGAGGGCGGCGACGGAGCCGCGGCCGACTTCATCGAGGTCGACGATGCGGCCCACCGGCGAGGCGAAGCCGTCGCCGGCGTGATGGACCCGGACGCCCATCGCCTCGACCCCGATGGCACCTATTTCTACTGCGGCCGACGGAGCGTTTGGACGGTGCCCGCGGGCTCGGTGTTCCGCTACCAGACGGCCGCCGGCGGCGGTTGGGGCGATCCGCTCGACCGCGATCCCCAGCGGGTGCTTCGCGATGTCCGCGACGAATACGTCAGCCAGGCCGCGGCACGCGAGATCTACGGCGTGGTCGTGGCCGGCGATCCGGTCGATGACCCGGAGGGGTTGTCGATCGATCTGGCGGCGACGGACGCGTTGCGACAGTCGCGCCGCGTGAACAACCACGAATCGGAGGTTTGAAGCTCACGATGGACCCCTCGGACGTCATCGCGATTCAGCAGCTGTACGCCCTCTACGGCCACGTGTTCGACGACGGGCAGCTCGACCGCCTCGGAGAGCTGTTCACCGACGACGTCGTGTTCGACGCCACCGCCGACGGAGTGCCATTGATGCACGGGATCGGGGCGATCGTCGCGGCGGCGCAGGGCTACGACCGGCACCCGCTCGCGCACCACCTCACCAACGTGCTGCTGACGGCGATCGACCGCGACACCGCGACCGTGCGCGCGAAGGTGCTGCAGACGTTCGACGGCGGGGTCGCCTTCAGCGGTGTCTACGACGACACGCTGACTCGGACTGCGGGTGGCTGGCGGATCTCGGGGCACGCCTACCGCTCGGCCCGCCCGACCGTTGCGGCCGCCGGATGAGCGGTCGGGTCGCCGGCAAGGTCGCGCTGATCACCGGGGCGGCGCGCGGCATCGGCCAGGCCCAGGCTCAGCGGCTCGCGGAAGAGGGCGCGGATGTGATCGCCTTCGACGTGGCGCCGCTGCACGACACCGAGGAGTTGGTGTCCGCGTACGGGCAGCGAATCATTGCCGCTCAGGTCGACGTCACCGACCTGGGTGCACTCGAGACCGCCGCCCGATCCGCGGTCGACGAACTCGGTCGCCTCGACATCGTGTCGGCAACGGCTGGCCATGTCGTCGGGCTTGGACCGGCATGGGAGCTGACGGAGGTTGACGTCGAACGGACGTTCGCCGTCAACGTGTTCGGCATGTGGAAGACGATCAAGGCGACCGTCCCGCACGTGATCGCTGCCGGCGACGGCGGATCGATCATCCTTATGAGCTCGATCTCGGGGCGGGTCGGGATGCCCGGCGCCGCGCATTACACGGCCACCAAGCACGCGGTGGTCGGGTTCATGCGCGCACTGACCAAGGAACTCGGTCCACTGGGCATCCGCGTCAACACCGTCAACCCGACGAACATCGACACGGAGATGTTCCAGCGCGAGGTGGTGCGGCGGTTCATCCTCCCCGGCCACCCCAATCCGACGCGAGAGGATGTGGCCGCAGTCGTGACCCCGGGCCACGCGCTCTCGATCCCGTGGGTCGATCCGGTCGATGTCGCCAACGCGGTGCTGTGGCTCGCCTCGGACGAATCACGCTACGTCACAGGCAGCACGTTCGCCGTGGACGCGGGCGCGATCGGCTGACCTCTGTGGCCCTGGGCCGCGGCACAGAAACATGGCGTGGCGTTTGGCGGGCACGCCATGGTATGAGGCTGACCGTCTGGCAGGCTTTGTGACAATGCCCGAGCTGCGCGATGTTCTGATCCTCGAGGCGGTGCGGACGCCCGTCGGCCGCGGCCACCCCGAGAAGGGTGCGTTGAAGGACGTGCATCCGGCCGACCTGCTTGGTCAGACGTATGTCGGGCTGCTCGACCGCGCCGGCGTCGACTCGGCCGAGGTCGACAACGTGATCGCCGGGTGCGTCTACCAGATCGCCGAGCAGTCGGCCGGGATCACGCGATCGGCCTGGCTCCAGAAGGGGCTCGCCGAAACCACCGGAGCGACGACCGTCGACATCCGCTGCGGGTCGGGCCAGCAGGCCGTCCACTTCGGCGCGCTGCGGGTCGGAGCCGGCGTCGACGAGCTGGTCGTGGCCGGCGGCGTCGAGCACATGGGACGGGTCGGCTTTGCGGTGAACGAGGGCGCGCAGAAGGAGTGGGGAAGGGCGTTCACCGAGGAGCTGCTCGAGCGGTACAACCTCGTTCCCCAGGGGATCGGCGCCGAGATGATCGCCGACCAATGGCAGATCACCCGTGAGGAGATGGACGAACTGGCGCTCCGCTCCCATCAGCTGGCTGACCGGGCGCGGTCCTCGGGCGCGTTCGACCGCGAGATCCTGCCCGTGTCCGCGAACTCGCATACGGTCAAGGATGACCAGGGGATCCGTTCCGACACGACGCTCGAGAAGCTCGGCTCGCTCAAAGCGGCGTTCAGGGAGGACGGCCGGATCACGGCGGGCAATTCGTCGCAGGTTTCAGACGGCGCAGCCGCACTCCTGATCGGAAGCGCCGATAAGGCGGGCGCTCTCGGATTGAAACCCCGTGCTCGGATCGTCGACCAGGTCGTCCTCGGCGTCGACCCGGTGACGATGCTGACCGGCCCGATCCCGGCGACCGAGCGGATCCTTCAGCGCAACGGTCTGAGGATCAGCGATATCGACCTGGTCGAGATCAACGAGGCGTTCGCTTCGGTCGTGCTCGCGTGGGCGCGCGAGCACGAGCCTGATATGGAGAAGGTCAACGTTCGCGGCGGCGCGATCGCGCTCGGCCACCCGCTCGGGTCGACCGGGGCGCGGCTGCTGACGACGCTGCTCCACGCGCTCGAGGACACCGACGGCGAGCTCGGCCTCGTGACGATGTGCTGCGGCGGCGGTCTCGGAACCGCGACGCTGATCCAGCGGGTCTGACGTGCTCGAGGCGGCTGGAACCCGTACCGAGTACACGTTCTGCCGTGTCTGCGCGAACTGCTGCGGACTGAAGCTCGAGGTCGACGGCGACGGGCAGATCGTCTCGATCCTTGGCGACCGGGAGCATCCCGTCACGAAGGGGTACGCCTGTAGCAAGGGCCGCGCGAGCGGCGAGATGCACCGCCGCGCCGACAGGATCCTCCGGCCGCTGAAACGGCGAGACGACGGTTCGCTGGCTCCGATCTCGCTGGATCACGCGCTCGACGAGATCGCGGAGAAGCTCGAGACGCTGATTGCGCAGTACGGCCCCCACACGGTCAGCGCATTCCTCGGGACGACCGGCTACTTCAACGTCCCGGCGACCGTGATGGTGATGGCGCTCCTGGACGCGATCGGGTCCCGGAGCTTCTTCAGCTCGTTCACGATCGACTGCTCGAGCAAGGCGGTGACGGCCGGCCGGCTCGGGACGTGGGGCGCCGGCAGGCAGCCCTGGGCCGGCGCCGACGTCTGGATGGTGTTCGGGAACAACCCGTTCGTGTCGCTCTCGAGCCAGGCTGGCCTGTCGTTCGGCAACCCCGCGAAGGTGCTGAAAGAGGAGATGGCCCGCGGGATGAAGCTGATCGTCGTCGACCCCCGCCGTACCGAGACCGCGCGGCACGCGACGCTGTTCCTCCAGCCCCACCCGGGCGAGGACGCCGCGGTGGTGGCGGGCATGCTGCGGATCATCCTCACCGAGGGTCTTGCCGACGACGAGTTCTGCGCCCAGCATGTCGCGGGCGTCGGGCGGCTACGAGAAGCGGTCGAGCCGTTCACACCGGTCGAGGTCGAGCGCCGCAGCGGCGTCGACGCCGAGCTGCTGGGCGAAGCGGCCCGGATGTTCGGCGGCGCCGGCAAGCGCGGCTGCGCCGGAATGGCGACCGGCCTGACGATGTCGCCTCACTCGAACCTCGTCGACCACCTCATCGAGACGCTGAACGTGGTCTGCGGCCGGTACCTGCGTGCTGGCGAGCAGATGCCCAACCTGGGACCGATCTCGCCTCGGGTTGCCCGACACGCAGAGGTTCGTCCGCCACTCCGCCTGTGGGATCGCGACGACCGGCGGCTCGGGGAGTTCGGTCTGATCCCGGGGGTCAATCCCCGTGGCGAGGTCCCGTGCGGGATCCTCGCCGACGAGATCCTGCGCCCGGGCGACGGCCAGATCCGCGCGATGTTCGTCGAGGGCGGCAACCCGGCCGTCGCGATTCCTGACCAGCGGCGGGTTGTCGAGGCGCTCAAGGATCTCGAGCTGCTCGTTTCGGTCGAACCGTTCATGTCCGCGACCGCGCGACTGTCGCATTACGTGATCCCGCCCACGCTCATGTACGAACGCGCGGACCTGCCGATGGTGTTCATGAACGAGATGCGGATGCCGGTGCCGTTCGCGCAATACGCCGAGCCGATCGTGGATCCCCCGGCAGGCGCCGAGGTGATCGACGAGTGGTACCCGTACTGGGCGCTCGCACAGAGGATGGAGCTCTCGCTGAGCTACTGCGGCGTCTCGCTCGACTCCGCCGAGCCGCCCACCACCGACGAGCTGCTCCGACTGACGATCCGCGACGGACAGGTGCCGTTCGACGAGATGGTCCGCCACCCGCACGGGAAGGTGTTCGACGAGCTCGACCCCGTGACCGTCCAGCCCGCTTCGCCGGGCAGTGACGGTCGCTTCGAGGTGATGCCGGACGATGTGTTCGCGGAACTGTCCGACTACCGGAGTGCGCGGCCCCCGGACGGGTACACGCACCGTCTGATCGTGCGCAGGATGCGCGAGGTGATGAACAGCCTCGACCCCGGCACACCGACGCCGGACCACAACCCGGCGTTCTTGCACCCAGACGACATGGGCGAGCTCGGTGTGAGGGCCGGCGACCGGATCGAGATCGCGTCTGACTACGCACAAATCGAGGGGATCGTCGAACCCGACGCGACCCTGCGCCGCGGCGTCGTCTCGATGAGCCACTGCTTCGGAGGGCTGCCCGACGAAGAGCAAGGCGCCGGGTCATGTACGAACCTGCTCGTCGACGCCCGGCGCCACCGTCAGGCGATCAACGCGATGCCGACGATGTCAGGGTTGCCGGTCCGGATCAGACCGTCGCGCGCGTGACGGCGACGAACGGGTACTCCCTCGCCGGATCGCCATTCGAGCTGACGGGCCGGGTCGCGCTGGTCACCGGTGGCGGCCGCGGCCTCGGCAGGGAGATCGCGCGGGCGCTGGCACTAGCCGGCGCCGACGTGGCCATCGCCGGGCGCAGTGAGGAACACCTGCGAGCCGGGCTCGACGAGATCGTCGACGGCACCGGCCGCACCGGTTTCTACCTCGTCGCGGACGTCGCCCGGCGCGGCGAGCCCGAGCGTGTGGCTCAGGCGGTGCTGGATCGCTTCGGCCGCGTCGACATCCTCGTCAGCAACGCCGGCGCCAACGTCCAGCAGCCCGTCGAGGACATCACCGACGGGGCGTGGGACGCAGTGCTGGGGGTCTACGTGCACGCCGCGATGGCGCTGTCGCGCACGCTGGTCGGGCAGATGAAAGAGCGGCGCTGGGGCCGGCTGATCTACGTCTCGTCCGCGCTCGGGCTGATCGGACTGCCCCGCCGCAGCGCCTACAGCGCCGCCAAGGCGGCACTGATGGGGATGGCGCGGGTCCACGCCGTCGAGCTCGGTCCCTACGGGATCACGGCCAACTGCATCGCTCCCGGACCGTTCCGGACCGACGTGTTCTCGCGCCTGGCACCCGAAGAGCTGAAGGTGCTGAACGACTGGACCGCGCTCGCCCGCCCCGGCCGCCCGGCTGAGTTGATCGGACCGCTGTTGCTGCTCGCCAGTGACGCCGGCAGCTACATCACCGGCACGACGCTGGTGGTCGACGGCGGCTGGATGGTCAAGGCCTAGAAAGCTCGCCGCCTACCGCATGCCCAGGTGGGCCTCGGCCACGAGCGACTTGTGCAGCTGGTTGTTGCCCTCGACGATCTGGAAGATCTTGGCATCGCGCAAGTAGCGCCCCACCGGGTATTCGTCGGATACCGCGTAGGCGCCGTGGATCTGGAATGCGTTGGTGGCCGCCTGCAGCGCAGTGTCCGAGGCGACCATCTTCGCCATCGAGGCCGCGTCGCGGGCGCGCTGCCCGCGGTCCTTCAGATAGGCCAGCCGGTAGGTCAAAAGGCGCGCGGACTCGATGCCGCACGCCATGTCGCTGATCATCTCCTGCACGAGCTGGAACTTGCCGATGGGCCGGCGGAACACCTGCCGCTCCTTGGCATAGGCCACCGACACGTCGCAGCACGCCTGGGCCAGGCCGACGGCGCGGGCGGCGACACCCAGGCGGCCGCTCTCCACCGAGTTCATCGCGATCTCGAAGCCCTGTCCCTCCTCCCCGACCAGCGCATCCCGCGGCACGCGGACATCGTCGAGCACGAGCTCGCCGGTCTCGAGCGGGCGAAAGCCGTACTTGTTCTTGAGCGGGTGGACGGACACGCCGGGCAGGTCCTTCTCGACGATGAACGCGCAGATCCGCTTGCGGCCGGTGCGCTCGTCCAATCCGCGGTGAGCAAAGGTCAAAAAGAAGCTGGCTGCGCCGAGGAAGCTGATCCACATCTTCGCCCCGTTGATCACGTAATCCCCGCCGTTGCGCCGAGCGGTCGTGTCCATGTCCGACACGTCGGTCCCCGAGCGTGCCTCGGTGACACCCGCGCCCGCGAAGATCTCGGCCTGCGCGAGCGGCGCCAGGTAGTTTCGCTTCTGCTCTTCGGTTCCATACCGCAGCAGCGAGTTGCCGACGAGCCCGCTTGGGAAGGTCAGGGCGCAGGCGACCGCGTGGCAGGTCCGCGAGATCTCCTCGATCAGCCCCGCGAAAGTGACGTAGTCGAGTCCCGAGCCACCGTATTCGGTGGGGACGACCCCGCCGGCGAAGCCCAGCTCGGCCGCCTTGCGCACGATCTCGGCCGGAAATCGCTCGTCGCGATCGTATTCCGCCACGTGCGGCGCAATCTCGCGCTGCGCGAAGTCGCGCGCGACGCGGCGGAACTCCTGCTGCTCCTCGCTCCAGCCGAAGTCCATGGCTACGCGATCGCCACGCTGATCGGTGCCGGCGCTTCGAACACGACCTGCCGCTCGGTGAACTCGAGCAGCCCCGCGACGCCGTGCTCGACGCCGACACCGCTCCACTTGCTCCCAAGCATCGGCGAGCTCGGCCGGTGCACTCCATGTGAGTTCACGTAGGCCACGCCGCACTCGAGCCCGACTGCCACGTCGCGAGCGCGCGCGGTGTCGGCTCCCCACACCGATCCGCACAGCCCGTACATGGTCGCGTTGGCCCGGCTCAGGGCCTCCTCGATGCTGTCGTAGCGCAGAATCGGCAAGGCCGGACCGAATTGCTCCTGGGCGACGATCCGCTGCTCATCCCGGGTGCCGGTCAGGATCGTCGGCTGGAACCAGAAGCCGTCGCCCTCAACCGGGCCACCACCCGCGATTGCGCTCGCGCCCGCCGCGATCGTCTCGGCCACCAACTCGCACACGCGCTCGAATTGAGGACGGGTGGACAGGGGGCCCATCTGGGCGTCCGGCCCGGTGCCGAGCTTGATCGCGTCGGCCGCCGCGCCGAATGCATCGACAACCTCGTCGTAGATCGCGGCCGGCGCGTAGATCCGCTTGGGGATCGCGCACGTCTGTCCGGTGTTGAAGAAGGCTCGTGCCAGGACGGCGGGCACGATCGTGTCGATGTCGACGTCATCGAGCAGGATCGCCGCGTCGTTGCCGCCGAGCTCGAGGGTGACCCGCTTGAGGTCGCGCCCGGCGCTGGCGGCCACCGCCTTGCCGGCTGAGATCGAGCCGGTGAACGAGACCTTGCGCGGTACCGGATGGCGCGACATGAGCTCGCCCAGGTGGTCTCCGCCGGCGATGATCTGTACGACGCCCGGGGGCAGGATCTCGTTCATCACCTCGCCCAGCTTGCGGGCGGCCAGCGGGGTGAACGGGGAGGACTTCGCCACCACCGTGTTGCCGGCGCGCAGAGCCGGGCCGATCTTGCAGACCAGCGAGGAGATCGGGAAGTTCCAGGGCGTGATCGCCGCCACCACGCCGAGGGGGCGGCGCTGAACCTCGATCCGGGCCTGGGCATCGTCGGCCAGCAGTTCGGTGGGGATCTCCACCCCCGCCAGCCAGTCCAGCCACATCCGGGCTGCCATGACCTCCTGCTCGGGAAGCGCAGACGGCTTCCCGGTTTCCGAGCTGAGCAGCGGTACGAGCTCGTCGGCGGCAGCGGGGATCGCCTGGGCGAGGTCCCGCAGCAGCGCGCGCCGCGACGCTTCGTCCGCCGCCCACGCCGGCTGGGCCGCGGCCGCCGTGGCGAATGCTTCGTCGAGCTCCGCGGGAGTGCATTCGGGCACCTCCGCTATGCACCGGCCGGTGGCCGGGTTGATGACTTCAAGCACGGCTTGGCCGGTGGCCGCGCCGCCGGGTGTGGTGGCCGTCATTCGGGCCCTCCTCTCGGGGCATACAGGGCGAGCACGGTGCCGAAGCGGTCGCGACAGGTGGCCCTTCGCTCGTGCGTGGCGTCTCGAGGGGAGTCGAGCACTGTACCGCCGGCGTCCACGAGCTCGCGGAGCGTGCCGTCGACGTCGGCGACCTTGATCCCGAGGACCAGGACGTTCCCGTCGGGATGCTCGTCCGGGCCGGCCAGGGCGAGCGCGATCTCACCCGCGTCGAGCACCGCCCAGCGCTCGCCGTCCTGGAAGCGCAACTCGAGTCCCAGCGCGTTGCGGTAATGGGCGACGGCGGCGCCGAGGTCCGCGACCGGGAGGATGATCTGTCTGAGCTTGCCCATCGCTGTGCTGGTCGCCCGAGTCTGGCAAGTAGTCCGTGGCGCGCCTTCGGAGATCGATCCAAATCCGCGCGGCCTCGGTTGTGGACGCGGCCATAGCCGGAGGTTGGATGCGTGTGCCACGTTGGTGGCGTGAGGAGCGAGGTCGCCGCCGTGTCGTTTCCGGAGCTTATGACCTTGCGGTCGCTCGGCGACGAGCGATTCGCGGCCACGGGGCCGCGATATCCGTGGGGCGTGCTGTACGGCGGCCAGGTGATCGCCCAGGCGCTGCGCGCCGCCGGCCAGACCGTACGCGCGGACGAGTGCATCCACTCCCTGCACGCCTATTACGTTCGTGCCGGCCGGGACTCGGAGGCGATCGAGCTCGACGTGGCCCGCGTGCGCGACGGCCGCTCGTTCTCGGTACGCGCGGTCACGGCGCGTCAGGGCACGGCCGTGATCGCCACCGTTCTGGCCAGCTTCCACATCGAGGAGTCAGGCGAGGTGCTGCCGAGCGCGAAGGCCCCGGCCGTGGCCACGGCCGATGAGCTCGAGTCCGGCGGGTGGACCTCACTGTACGACCGTCGCTACGCCCCGGTCGACGAGCCGGCGCGGACGCTGGCATGGGTGCGGCTGACCGACGAGCTCGGCCCGGATCAGGACCTGCAGGCCTGCGCGCTCGTGTTCACCGCCGATGACATCTTCGACGATGCGGTCCTCGCGCTGGTGCATCCCGGGCGCCCCCCGGCCAACGATCTGTCCGAGCGGGACTGGTCGCTCTCGACCCAGAGCCTCGACTACAGCGTGTGGTTTCACCGGCGCATTCGCTCCGATGGATGGCGACTGCACGACTTCCGATGCCGCGCGCTGGCCAACGCCTGCGCCACGGTGGTGGGCGAGGTGTTCGACCACGCCGGCGTGCATCTGGCCACCGTGGCGCAGCAGATGCTCGTGCGTCGCACGGTCGCCGCCGACGACTTGTATCCCGGCACACCGGCCGCTGACTAATCCTGTCCCGCCCCCCATAGCCGCGCCGGCGCCGGGTCTGCGATCTTGAGTGCACCGGTGGATCCGGTCGCCGATCGGCTCCACGGGACTCTCCTCCCTCGATGCCAGCAACAAGGCGCGGGCGAGCCTAGCCCCGGCTCGCCCGCGCCACTGCTCCCGGGGGGCAGCCAGAGCCCATGAACGCAGGCAACTGATCAAGATGGCGACCGCGGTGAGCACCGTCCGCTGCCTGGAGGTCGAGCCCGGCCGGGCACGCGTGCGCGACGCGGCCCCGCCACCGCTCCCCGACGGCTGGGGCCGAGTGCGCGTGAGCGCGTGCGGTGTGTGTGGCACCGACCTGCATCTCCTTCACGGGATGGAGCTTCCCCGCCACTGCTCCTATCCGCTCCGGCCCGGGCACGAGGTCGCCGGGCGCGTGATCGAAGGCTCGGCCGGACGCGTTCGCCTCGGTGACCAGGTTGTGCTCCACCCGTTGATCCCGTGCGGGCGGTGCGACGCCTGCCGCTCAGACCACGAGAACCGCTGCCGGTACGCGACCAGGCTCGGCTTCGACCACCCAGGCGGTCTGGCCGAGGAGATCGTCTGGCCGCTGCACCGCATGGTCCCGACCCCTCGGTTGCCGCCCAAGCAGGCCGCCGTCCTGCCCGACGCGGTGGCCAGCGCGTACCACGCGTTGAAGCTGGCCGAGCTTCCGGCCGGGGGCGCGTTGACGGTGCTCGGGGCCGGGGGCGTGGGGATTCACGTGCTGGCGCTGGCCCGGGTGCTGGATCCGACCGCCCGGCTCACCGCCGTGGTCCGCAGCCCCGGTTCCGAGCAGCGGCTTCGGAGACTCGGCCTGGACGCTGCGATCTTGCTCGGAGCGGATGATGTCGGGCGACGGGTACTCGGGCGCGGCGGGCCCCAGGACGCGGTGATCGAGTTCGGCGCGGGCGCGCACGCGCTCGCCCAGGCCACGCCGATGCTCGCCCGGGGCGGCCGTCTCGTGGTCGGATCGATGAGCGAGGAGCCGCTCGATCTCGGAGCCAGCCTCGCGCAGCTCGTCACACGGGAGCTATACGTAATCGGCAGCTACGCCTCGACGATCGCCGACCTCGGCGCGGTCGTCCACCTGGCCACCACCGGCCGGCTCGACCTGTCCGCGTCGGTGAGCCACCAGCTGCCGCTGGAGCGAGCGGCCGAGGCCTTCGAGCTCCTCGAGCGCCGGCCGACCGGATTGGCGCGCGTCGTGGTGGTCCCGTGAAGCTCGCGCCTGCGCGGTCAGTGCGGGACCACGCCGCCGTTGGGCGAGATTGACTGCGCGGTCACGAACGAGCTCTCGTCGCTGGCCAGGTACACGACCAGAGGCGCGATGTCCTCGGGCGTCCCGAGCCTCTTCAGCGGGGTGCGCTTGCGCATCCATTCCTGGTTTGCGGGCTCATCCGCGGTCATCGGGGTCAGCACCATCCCGGGACAGATGGCGTTGGCCCGGATGCCGTGGCGGCCGCCGTACACGGCCAGGCTGTGGACCAGCCCGATCAGACCCGCCTTCGCCGCCGAGTAGTGGATCGGACCGTAGCCGGTCATCGGCGTGATGCTCGAGATGCAGATGATCGAGCCTCCGTGCCCGGCGGGAAGCAAACGTCGGATCATCGCGCGGCTGCAGTGAAAGGTGCCGCCAAGATGAACCTCGAGCATCGACTGCCAGCTCCTGTCGGACATGGCCACGAGCTGTTCGAGACCACTGAGCTCAGGCGAGCCGTCGCCCGGGGTACGCTGGACGCCGGCATTGTTGACGAGCACGTCGACGAGGCCGAACCCGGCACTGACCACGTCGAACATCTGCTCGACCGCGTCGCTCTTGGTTACGTCGCAGCCAAAGGCCAGGGCCTGGCCGCCGGCGTCCGTGATTGCTTCGGCGGTCATGCGCGCGGCGCGCTCGCGGCGGTCCTGGCAGATGACGGTCGCTCCCTCCCGGGCACAGGCCAGCGCCATCGCCGTTCCGAGCCCGCCGCCGGCGCCGGTGATCATCGCGACCTTGTCCTGGAGCCGTCCCATCGCTACTGAAAGAATCCCGGTGCGGTGAGCAGCTCGGCACCTCTGAGCATTGCCTCATGACGGGCCACGAGCGACTCGCGGTAGCCGGGGTGAGTGAGGATCCAGAAGCGGTTCGCGTGGACGGCGTCGATCACCTGGACGGCCAGATCTTCCAGAGCGGCGCGGGGGCCGTCGTCCGTGGAGCCATTCACACCGGGACTCGCGCCCGTGCGCAGGCGATCGCTGTGCTCGCCAAGCTCGGTGGCGATGGCACCGGGACACAGGACGGACACGCCAATCGAAGCGCCGCGCTCACGCAGGTCCTGCAGCAGGCTCTCCGACAGTCCGACGATGGCGAACTTCGACGCGCCGTACGCGCCGATGCGCGGGAAGCCGAGCAGGCCCGCGATCGACGCGGTGTTGACCACGTGGGCAGGCTCGCCGTGCTCGAGCATGGCCGGGACGAATGCCTGGATGCCATGCACGACCCCCCAAAGGTTCACGGACAGCATCCACCCGAAATCCTCCCGGGAGACCTTCCACAGCCGACCCGGCGGGATTACCACTCCGGCGTTGTTGCACAAAAGATGGACGCGGCCGAAGCGATCGCGGGCGCGGCGCTCGAGCTCGGCGACCGCCGCAGCGTCGGATACATCGGTTGGCACCGCGATGACGTCCTGGCCGGAACGCGATTCGACGGTCTCGGCTGCGGCCGCGAGACGGGCAGCATCGATATCCGCCATAACTACGTTCATGCTCTCGCGCGCCAGCGCCCGGGTCAGCGCCAGCCCGATCCCCCCGGCGGCACCGGTCACGACTGCGACTTTTCCGTCCAGAGCGTCCACGTACCGGCCTCGGGCCCAGGCTAATCGCCGGCGCGCGGTGCAGCGGACAAACGTCGGCCCGCAGCCTTGGGTGGGCGTCCAACCTCGCGCGAGCCCTTTGTCGAGCCCGACAGTCGCGGTGCGCGCTTGTGGGGCGGCGACCCATGGCATCGGCGGGCATCGCGACGTACCCTGGCTGCGAGTGCGATGCCCCCCGCCGACTGTCCGATCGACGACCACGACAGCATCCTGGTGCAGCTTGTCTACGAGCTGCTCGACGCACACGCGGACACCACCGGCCTAAGCGGCGTCGATCCGTCCGATGTCCGCTGGCGAGCGCACCTGACTTACCTTCAGGGGCTCCAACGGGTCGGGCGTGAAGTGCTCGCCGTGGCGGTTGCCAGCCGCTCTCTGGCCTGATAGGCTTACATTCCGACCGGTCGGTATGTCTACCGCGCGACACATTTCCCGAGGACTGGCGTGCGTCGAGGACGCGGTCGCGGCGATCGCCCGCGGCGAGATGGTTGTCGTCGTCGACTCGCCCGCGCGCGAGAACGAGGGTGATCTGGTGATGGCCGCCGAGCACATCACTCCGCACGCGATCAACTTCATGGCCACCATGGGACGCGGTCTGATCTGCGTGGCGCTCACCGAGGAGCGACTCGCGCAACTGCAGATCGCGCCGATGGTGGCGCGCAGCACCGATCCCAAGGGCACGGCATTCCACATCAGCGTCGACCATCGCACCCGCGCGACGACCGGCATCTCAGCCAGCGACCGGGCCAGCACGATCGGCGCGCTCGTTGACCCCGACAGCCAGGGCAGCGATTTCACGCGTCCCGGGCACGTGTTCCCGCTCGCGTGTCGGGAGGGCGGTGTGCTCAAGCGCGCCGGCCACACCGAAGCCGCGGTCGACCTGGCGCGAATGGCCGGCCTGCGACCGGCCGGCGTGCTGTGCGAGATCGCCGGCGCGGACGGCGAGATGGCTCGCCTGCCCGCGCTGTTGGAGTTCGCCGCCGAGCACGACCTGGTCGTGGTGGCGATCAGCGACTTGATCGCGTACCGACGCCAGCGCGAGCAGCTGGTGTTGCGGGTCAGCGAGGCGCGTCTGCCACTCGAGGGCGCAGAGTTCACCGCCATCGCGTACAACGAGATGATCGACGGCCATGAGCATCTGGCCCTCGTGCTCGGCGACGTGAGCGACCGCGAGGGCGTGCTGGTGCGGGTTCACTCGGAGTGCCTGACCGGCGACGTGTTCGGGTCCCGGCGCTGCGACTGCGGTCCACAGCTGCGGCTGGCGATCGCCCACATCGTGGCGGAGGGGTGCGGTGTGATCGTGTATCTGCGCGGGCAAGAGGGCCGAGGTATCGGGCTGTCGGCCAAGATCCACGCCTACCGACTTCAAGACGGCGGGCTCGACACGGTGGACGCCAACGTCGCCCTCGGCTATCCCAGTGACCGCCGCGACTACGGGACCGGCATGCAGATCCTGCGCGATCTCGGAATCAGCAGCATGCGCCTGCTCACCAACAATCCGTCCAAGCGTGCGGGCCTGGAGGGCTACGGGCTGTCGGTCATCGAACGCGTCCCCCTGATGACGACGCCGACACCGGAGAACACGCACTATCTGTCGACCAAGCAGGCACGGCTCGGTCACCTCCTTGACGTCTCGGCCTGCCGCGCCGAGTCGACGTGAGGTGACACGTCGGTCGCCCACGCAACGGCGGGATTAGGCGGCGGCTCGCGCCGCGTTGGATTCTGGCCTTGCGATCACCCCCGAGTGGTCAACCCGCCTCAAGCTACGACCTCGGAGTTGGCGCGATGCGCGAGCCGCTTGCTCGAGCGGACGGCGAAACCGTCGGCCGTTGGCTGATGATGCTCACGCAAAGTGCGACAATCGGGTCCTGTACGCCGCCGATGCAGCCGAGTTCCTCTCGACTGTTGAAGATTTGCCCGAGGACCCCGACGCCTCCCGCTCACTTCGCTGTTAGCGGGAGTTTTTCATGGGCACGGGTGGATTCGAACCACCGACTTCTCGCGTGTGAAGCGAGCGCTCTCCCACTGAGCTACGCGCCCGAGGCAACGGCGATTCTACGCGTCGCCGGTCGGGCCGGCAGGGCCGGGTCAGATCGAGCCACTTGGGTTGCCCGCGCCACGGCCTGGGCGCGGCGGGCGCCTCGGGCTCGACAAAGATGCTGCGGACGTGTGCCCGCGCTAGCCGCCGCCGCTGCTGGTCCCGCTGCCTCCGCTAGCGGCATTGGTGGTCGTCGTGATGGCCGTCGTGGTCACGCCGCCGCCCGACTCGGTGCCGGTTCCGGATCCCCCGGGACTGGCTGATCCGCTGCTGTGTGAATCACTGGTGCCGGAGCGAGCCTGGGTGCTCGATCCCCCGCCGGGCGGTTCGCTGCCGCTGTACGGGCTGGCGCCGGAGTCCGTAGGAGTCGATCCGGTCGTTCCGCTCGTTCCGCTGGTGCTCGGTACGGACGTGCTGCTCTGAGCCGAAGTCGGGAGTCCACCACCGGCCGGACCAGCATTTTGGCTGTCGGTTGTTCCACTGGTATCGGAACTGGCCGGCTCCGAAGGACGAGGCGGGCCCGGGGGTTTCCTCGAGTGAGTCGCGGCGGCCGCACGTCGCGGTGAGGTCTTGGCGTGTGGGGCCTTTCGCAGGATGGTCGCTTTTCGATGAGGCTTTGGCGCAGGCCGGTTTGCCGCTGGGTGGGCAAGGGTTTGCGCGCTGGCGAGCATCGGTGAACGATGAGCATTTCCCTTGGTGCCGAGAGCAGTCGCTACCACGAGCAGGATCGCGGCTACGAGAACCACGAGTCCGACTCGACGTCGACGTCGACGGTGGCGCGCAGCCGGGGCGTCGATGGGAGCTTCGTCGTCTTGGTCGTCCGCATCAGCCTCGACCGTGGGGCCGGTGCCGGTGCCGGTGCCGGCGCCGGCGTCAGCGCGAGGGGACGCTGCTCCAGCGCAACCCAGTACAGGACGCTCCGCCACCACTCGTCGGCTGCGCCGCCGCACAAGTGATATTCCGGCCCAGAACCCGTGGGACGCCGGCGTGCGGGCGGGGCGTTCCTCCCGCGGCGGCTCATCAACCGTCTTCGTACGATCGCCGGCCGGCTCGGGCACACCGGTGACCGGCTCAGGGTCCCCGAGGTCGCGGGGGTAGTCGCGAAGGATCGCGAGGTTCTCAGCAGCGGCGGGGTGGCCGCGCTCATGCGCGCGCACAAAGGCATCGTCGGCCTCGGCCAAGTGGTCGTGCTGAGCGAGAAGCATGGCGAGCTCAAATGCGCCGTCGGCATCGCCTCGCTCATCGGCGCGGGAGTAGGCGGCTGCAGCGCCGGCGATCTCACCCCGCTGCTCGAGCAACGCCCCGAGCTTGACGCTGGCCTCGGCCACGCCGCGCTCATCCGCCCGACGGTATGCCGCCTCGGCATCGGCGAGCTCGCCGCGGCGGGCGAGCAACGCCCCCAGCATCGCGGCGGCGCCTCCGTCGCCCCGTTCGTCGGCTCGGCGAAACGCCGCCTCGCTCTCGGCGTGCCTGCCCTGCTCGCCGAGCAGGATGGCGAGGTTGAACGCGCCGTTGGCGCCGCCTCGCTCGTCCGCGCGGCGGTACGCCCCCTCGGCACCCGAGATATCGCCTCGAACCTCAAGCAGCACGCCAAGGTTCGAGGCAGCGTCACCATGCCCGAGCTCGTCGGCCTGGCGGAACGCGTCCTCGGCTTCCGCCAGCCTGCCCTGCTCGGCCAGCGTCAATCCAAGATCGAAGAGGCTGCCCTCGGCATCGATCGCTGGAAGGGCCATCTTTGGATCTAACGGCGTATTTGCGCCGCAGTTTTCGCGGGAGGTCCCGACGGCGGCGCGGCATTGCCCGAGCTGGCCCGACAAGCCCCCGCAAGAGCCGGTCGACTGAGAGAAACAAGGCCCCGGTGTGCGGGCGATTTCTCCGGGGTTAGATCCAGCCCATCTCGGTCGCGCGGAGCACGGCCTGAGCGCGGTCGGGGACCTCGAGCTTGGCGTAGACGTTGTGCAGGTGCGTCCGTACGGTGCTCTCGGACAGGTGCACCTCCCGCGCGATCGCCGCGCCGCGCATGCCCTCGGCGAGCAGCCGCAGGATCGCGGTCTCCCGGCCCGAGAGGGGCGAGCGCTCGGCGCGGCGCCGGGGGCCGGCGCCGGCGTGCGGGAGCTCGACGACGATCGCTCGGAGCGCATCTGCCGACAGCTCGCACCGGCTCGCCAGGCGGAGCATCACCGCTCGGTCGACGGCGTCCCCGTGGGCGTGGTGGACGACCATGTCGGCCACACGGATGAGCGCCGCCTCGGGCGAGGCGTACGCGCTGTGGTGTCCGGCAATCGCGCGCACGAGCACGTTCGGGAGCCCCCACCGCTCGGCCAGCAGTCCGCCCAGGGTCGCGTGGTCGCACCCGAACTCACGCCGTTCGTGTCTGAGGGCCTCCTCGGGTGTGTCGCCGGCGAAGGTCGCGACGGCGAACCCGGGCCACACCAGAGCGAGGAGGAACTTGCCGATGTCGTGGACGAGCGCGGCGGCGACCAACTCGTCGCGATCGAACGGGCGCACCAGCTGCGCGATCCGATCCGTGGCGCGCGCCACCGCCTGGGCGTGCGTCAGGCCACGGACGAGCAGCGCCTCGAACCTCGTCTGCCATGGGAACGCGACCGTGGGCAGCGCGGTGATCGCGTCGCGGATCTCCTCGCCCGTGAGGAGCGCCACCGCTGCCGGGACGCCGGTGACCGGAGCGCGGCTGCGCGGCTGCGCGGCGCGGAGCACGGCGACGGTCGCGCCGATGTCGCCCTCGATCGCGTCGGCCAGGTTGCTCGCTCCGAGCGGTCCGCCGAAGGCCGCGGCGGCCAGCGTCCGCTCGAGCGCCGGTCCGAATGCGGGGACGGCGTCGAACTCAGCGATCGCGCTCCGCAGCTCGCGGGCGCCGGTGGGCGCGCGGCGGTGGTCCGGCGACGCGTGCCCGGCCCCTCCGTTGCGGCCGTTCGCGGGTGGTGGCCGCCGCGAGCGGCACCGGCCCCCGATCACGGCGACGAGGCAATCGACGGCGACGGGGTCAAATTGCGTGTCGCGCTCCCCGAGGACGTACTCGATCGCGCCCTCGGCGCCGATCCCGCGACGATGGGGGCGATCGGTGGCCGTCGCCACGAACGCATCGCACACGAACACGATCCGGCTCGGCAGCGGGATAAGCTCGCGCTCGAGTCCGTCCGGGTAGCCGCCGCCGTCCCAGCGCTCGTGATGGGCTCGCACGAGCTCGGCCGCCCCGGCCATCATCGGGAACGGCTGCAGCAACTCGGCCCCGAGCACGGGATGGCAGTTGAGCAGCGCCCGGTCTTCAGGCGACAGCGGGTCGGTCCTCAGCACGACCGAGTCCGGTAACGCGACCATCCCGATGTCGCGTACCCGAGCACAGACGTCGACGGACAA
>Ga0335074_10000146_pt1 | contig 113402 bp, 111 predicted proteins | sample Lox_Sample_23_FD_206715 | JGI IMG/M metagenome (GOLD analysis project Ga0335074, IMG submission 206715) | Soil microbial communities from Loxahatchee National Wildlife Refuge, Florida, United States - Lox_Sample_2.3 | ecosystem: Environmental > Terrestrial > Soil > Wetlands | place: USA...
ACACGTCGATGCGCTCCAGGCCATTGACGCCGAGCATATCCAACCCGTACGCGTTCGACACCGGGGAGAAGATCGGCACGCCATCGAGCGTCAGCGTGGTAAAGCGCCCGGGTAGATTGTCTAGCGTGATGCTCCGGACGTTGCATATCGAGCACTCCACCTGTACGTCGATACCAGGTTGGTGGGTTAACGCGTCAATGAGGCTCGTCGCTCCTGTCTTTTCCATTTCGGCCGCGTCGACGGATTCGGTCATCACGATGTCTGAGCGCAGCGCGCCTGGCCGCGTCTCCCGCACTGCGGTAACGTTTACCTCGGCGAGGCTTTTCGCGGCGGCCGATGCGCTCTCCGGCTTCGTATCGGTCACTAGCGATACCGTGGCGTTGCCGGCGTTCTCGACGGTCACGTCCTTGCGCGTTACGGCGCCATTCGTACCCGGCACCTCGATCACGTATTTTCCCGGCGCGATGTCCTGGAACCGGGCGACACCATTGGCATCAGTAGTCGCCGCGCCGACCTGTGCGCCGTCGCTCGACAGGAGGTGAACATCCCGGTGCTTCCACGGATGGCCACGCGAGTCCTTGACTTCGCTCTGTAACGGCGCAGACCGGGCGGGTGTTGCGGCAAACAGTCCGACCAGGACGGCGTGCGCAAGGCAGAGTGCTGAAAGGCGCGACATTCGGCAATTCCCCCGATTGGTCGTCGCCACGCACGGCTGACTGCGGATCGTTGTCGGCGCGGCGCCGAGACCGATCACGAGGTTCTGCGCGCGTAAGGGCGCGCATGAGCGCATGCAATGACGGCGACTCGTTATCTCATCGAAGCACGTGACACATCGGTCGCTTGACCGACGGATGCACGAGCAACGCTTCAGTAGCCCACGAATCGAGTGGGCGGGGCGGGATTAGACCTTGGGCGGCCCGCGGGCGTCATAGGAGGCCGGGAAGAGGCACTCCGGACACGGAACCGCGTGGGGCGGCTGGCATTCGCGGTACGGGGGAAGTGCGGCCGGCACCGTTGAAACGACGGGGGGCGCGGCTGTGCCCCCTGCGTACTGGCACAGCAGGCAGTGCAGGTCCTTGCCGCCAAAATCTCCCTGATCGTCCTTATGGTAGTGCGCGCTCTGGGCGATGCCCGCGAGCACGATTGCCGCGGCCATCACCAGGGCGATGCGCCGACGTGACTTAGCTCCTGAGAAGGAATGTAGAGACAGCGTCATACCATCTCGGTAGCCGACTCAAAGTGCGATGCGGACTGACAGCACAATTCGCGCTCGTTCAACCTTATTTCCCTGAGGTCATCGGTCCGTGGCGCAACGTTATCACATACTATTGACTCTAAGATAGAGAATCTTTTCCGCTGCCTGGCCATCTCTGGGTCATCGATGCTGCCTCTTTCATTGCTTGCCGCCTGAGCCGTCGTGATCGCTACCATGGGCGGGGTGGCGCACGGGTCAACCGATCCGGCAGCGGTGCACTGGTCAGCGTGCGAAGAAACGCCACCAACTCGGTTCTCTGGCGCTCACTGAGGTGAGGGACGAGATCGGCGGTGGTTTCAGGTTGGCCCACCAGTCGGCCATGGCTTGCGGCTTTGCTTTGTGCATAGAATTCCAGGACAGCTGCCAGCGTCGGGAATCGCCCGTCGTGCATGTAGGGCGAGGTGCTCCATACAAGACGTTATGACGTACCACGATTGGTGCGATTGCCAAAGAGGCGTTACGAGCGGCTACCCTTCCGGCTCAGGGGTCGGTGCACCGGTTACCCGGATTCTCGACTTCCGATCAGTTCGAGCACGTACCGTCCAAGAGTAGCTCCATGTTGTAGCGAAACATTTTGGACATACGTCGGCGCCGGACGGCGATGCCTGCGCGTCGGTGGACAATCCGGCGGGCGCGCGGCGGCTTCCGCAGCCAAGCGAAGGATTATCACGAGTCACGACGCCTTTTGCATCCGCCGCGAACGCCATTAGGCTTGCCAGCTCAGCCGCGGTGGCTGCGCAACGCCCTGCGACAGCCTACCCCTAGACACTTGCAATCATGACCGCCACGTAGAGCACCGCTGCGCCTACCAATGTCATGACGGTAGTTAACAGCTTCGGATGATTGTGATGACTTTCCGGGATCAAATCGCTGGCGCCTACATACAGAAAGAATCCGCCGAATAGGGCGAGCAGGATACCGAACATCTCGCGTGGCACCTTGAAGAACAACGTAGAGCCAATACCAGCAGCCGGCGTCAACGCATCGATCAGCAGCCATGCCATCGTCTGGCTTCGAGTGCCGCCGTTCTTCAGCACAACGCTTGCCGTGTTGATGCCATCGGAGAAGTCGTGCGCCAGGACGGCCACGGTGACCACGACGCCGACCGCCGCGGAGACCTGGAGCGCGATGCCGATGGCCGCTCCGTCCAGGAAGCTATGGGCTGAAAGGCTGGCTGCGCCCAACCGCCCGCGCTGCGGAAGCGGCAGAGGATTGCCCCCGTTCGCAGAAGTGCTCGGACGTCGCAGTAGCTGGACGCGGTCGATGACGAGATAGAGCAGAAAACCGAGTGCGACCGATGCCAGCACCTCCGCCGGTGAACGAGGCGGCACTCCCAGAGCAATCGCCTCCGGAATGAGATCGAAGAATGCGACGGCGACGACCGCGCCAGCGCTGAAGCCGAGGATGAGGTGTAAGCGGTCCTGTAGTCGCAGCGCGAACAGTCCGCCCATCAGGGTCACACAGAACGCGGCTACAGCGATCGCTACCATCAGCATGTTTCATCCTCACCTGCACCGTGCCATCCATGATGGGGGAGCTGCGCATGACGTGCTGTGGCTGCGCGTGCGGTCACCCAGCCTTGGCGCACTCCGTACAGATCGCCTTGATCTCGACAGCCGAGTCCTCGAGTCGGAACCCGAACGATTGGGCGCGCTCGCGAAACCTACGACTGATCACTGGGTCCTCGATCTCCTCCACGTGTTTGCACTGATTGCAGACCAGAAACTGACCAGCGTGCGGGGATTCCGGATGGGCGCAACCGAGAAACGCATTGAGCGAATCGAGCCGATGCACCAGGCCGGCATCCTGCAGAAAGTCAAGTGCGCGATAAACCGTGGGAGGTGCAGGCCTCTCCCGCTTCTTGGCGAGGTCCGCCAGAATCTCGTACGCACCGATTGCCTCGTGCCGTTTCCAGACGAGCTTCAGAATCCGCCGACGCAGGGGGGTGAGCTTGATCCGCTTCGCCTCGCACAGCTTTTCTGCGGTTGCTACGGCCCGCTGCACGCAACGTTCGTGATCGTGTGCACGTCGCGTTCTGCTCGCTTCCTTCGTCATGGATTTTGCGTCGGGCTTGGGAGGTCAGTGGGGAATACTGCGCAATCATATCTCACACCGTTATAGCGTAACACCCCAGCGCACTGGGCACAGCCTGGGCGGCGGCGGTGGCAGGGGAATGCCGTGTTACACCGTGCATCGCGTAGGAATGTTATATAGTTACACTCCGTGTGATGAACGAACGCCCGGACCAATTCCGACGCCCCCGCGCAACCTGACGGGTTCCTGGCGGTGACCCCGCCCGCCACGCTCTGCATTGAGCTCGCCCTCGAGCCCGTCGATCGCCGCGCCGCCCGTGCCCGCGCGGAGAGCGATGAAAAGGTCTGGTGTTCAGGGTGAAGCGAGGAGCTCATGAATGCGCCTGTTGAATGATCCACGGCGCGCTGCTCACGGGCGTTGCATCCCTCCCCGGGGGTTGGGGAGCCGTGCGTTGATCCAGCGCGCGATGTAGTCGTACTGGTTCTTGCGGCTGTTCGCGAATTCTCCCGGCGTGCGCTCGCATGGAGTGCAAGGATCTCCGCTGTGCAACGCACCCTCCACCACGATATATTCCTTGTCGGCCGAGGGAGATCGGTCGAACATGCGCTCCTCGTCGGCGATGAAATCGCTGGCGCCGGCGGCAATGAAGAGCACCGGCACGTGGATGTGCCCTGCGTTGCACACCGTATCGGAATTCGCCGAGCACCAGTCGATCTGTGACATCGAGTCCCGGGCGCGCACCGCTCGCACCGCGAGAAAGGACTCGGCCGGCATGACGAGATTCTGTGCGACATGCACGAACGGCGAGCGCCCCGTCCACACCGAGTGAATCCGCTGAACAACGACGGAGCCGTCGTTTCGCAAGAGACGTTCAGGCCGCGCCGTGCTCATCGTCACCGCGATGCGCGGGTTGAGCTCATCGAGATGCGTGGCGATTCCAAAGCCTGGCACGACGATGAGCTCGGCCGCTGGATTCGAGAGGGCATGGTTTTGGATCTGCTCGCGGATCGCAAGGGCGCGCTCGGTCAGGCGCGTCATCTCGGTGGCTTGCGCATCGAAGTAGCGTTTCTGGAACGCCGCCGAGTAGCGCGAGGCACCCGCGGGGTTGAAGCCGTTCTTCGGTAAGTAGAGATCGAGCGCTGGATCCACCGTCACCTGCTTGCCCTGCGCCACGAGCGAGGGATTGAGGCCGCGCAGACTCATGACGTCCATGCCGGGATGCGCATCGGGAAAGACCACCGCGTCGGCCTTCGGAAGGCCTGCGAGCGTATCGCTGCAGCTCGCAAACTTCGCCGGATCCTGACAGAACGCCACGCCGTTCTCGGCGACGGCTTCATAGAAGCTCGCGACCGCTCCGCCGCCGCTGTGTCCGTAGAGCACGACGGCCTCGATCCCCGGCACCGAGCGCACGAAGCGGATTGCGGCCTTGACCTCGAGCGCAACCAGGGTCCAGTCCGCTGACTCCTCCGGATCGAATCTCGAGAGGGCGCACCAGGTCAGGAACCCGCGGCGAGCCATCTCCGTGCACATCGGGTGCATCGGGCTTGCCGGCCCGTTGTCGTAAATGATCGCCACGTGCGCCATCGCCCCGGCCGCGGGTCGAGTGATCACGCCGGCGACGTTGCCTTGGAAGACGTACTCTCGGACCGCGGCGGATGGAGAGGCCGCCGCGGCAAACAACCAGAGGGAGAGCGCGAACCGATAATACCTTCCCATGTGATCCCCTCGCCCGTCGCTTGCGCCCCACATGGTCCGCACACTTTAGTATACACTTTATTAGATTCTTCTTGGTCTCGCTGCAGCATGTCCGAAGCCCTGATCCGGCATCCCCCCGACCGATCCGCCGTCCGCCTCCCGTGGACCCTCGTTGTGCTGCTTTCGGCCATCAGTGCGATCGGACCCCTGTCAATCGACATGTACTTGCCGAGCCTCCCGAGCATCGCCCACGACCTCGGTGCGAGCGCGCAGGTGACGCAGGCGAGCGTGACGATTTTTCTCGCCGGGATGTCGTTCGGACAGCTCTTCTACGGCCCGGCCTCGGATCGGCTCGGCCGGCGCCTGCCGATTCTGGTCGGCTTCTGCGTCTATGTGGCCGCATCCCTCGCAAGTACGCTCACGCAGGGGCCGCTCACACTCCTTGCGGCGCGCTTTGCTCAATCCCTCGGCGCCTGTGCAGGCACGGTGATCGTCCGCGCCATTGTCCGCGATCACTTCGATCACCAGGAATCTGCGCGCTTCTTCTCTCTCCTCGCGCTCGTGGCGGGTGCGACGCCGATTCTCGCCCCTTTGGGCGGCGCACTGCTCCTCAATCTCGTGGGCTGGCGCGGAATCTTCGGCGTGCTCACCGCCTTTGGCGTGATGCTCGCGCTCACCGCCTTCCTCGGTCTGCGCGAGAGCCGCTCCGAGTCTGTGGCCCAGCACGCGCGCTCCGAGCACCCGCTGCGAAGCTACCTCGCGGTGCTCCGAGAGCGACGCGTCGTGGGCTATGTGCTTGCGGGGGCGCTCAATGGCGCGGTGCTCTTCACCTATCTGTCCTCATCACCGGCCGTGCTGATCGGCGTCTACGGCGTATCGCCGGCGCATTACGGAGTGCTCGTGAGCGCAAATGCCGTCGGCCTTATCGGAGGCAGCCAGCTCAATCGTCTTCTGCTCAGGTACTGGGGCGCGGACGGGGTGCTCTCTGCGGCAACGCTCGGAACGGCGGCCGCGACGGTTCTGCTCAGCGTCGCGGCGCTCACCGGCGCCGCCGGCCTCGCGGGGCTCCTCGTGCCGCTGTTCCTCGCCATCGCAAGCGTCGCGGTGATTCAGTCGAACTGCATCGCCGGAGCCCTCGCGGTCGATCCGCTGCGCGCCGGTTCGACCTCCGCGCTTCTCGGGGCCTCCTCGTTCGCCTGCGGCGCGCTCGCGGGAAGTCTCGCCGGAGCGCTCTTCGACGGCAGCGCGCGGCCGATGGCGCTCACGATCGCCGCGTGTGCGATCGGCTGTGGTCTCGCGGTCCGACGGCTCGCGTTGCGTCGCGAATCGCATGCAGGCTGAGCGCGATCACCATGATGAGCAGCGCGCCCACGTCGTAAGGACTGTAGAGAATCTTCCAGAGCATCATCATGACCGCGCTCCTCCGCGCCGCGTGGGCCACAGCTCCTGCCACAGCGTTCTGAGCGGCGGTTGCGGCCGGCAGACGAGCGGCTTGAGATACCCCCAGTAGGCGGACAACAGGAACAGATTGAGTAAGAGCTCGCGTGGACCCGTGTACAAGCTGCGCGGCGTGGGCGCGATGAACAAGCTCAGATAACAGATGATCACGGTGACCGGCATCTCGAGCACGAGCGCCAGGGGAACGAACATTCCCGTAAGCAGTGACACCCCGGTCAGGATCTCGATGCCCTTCACGAGATCGTAGAGGTGCGTATCGAGCAGCACCTGCATGAAGCGTGCGGCAATCTCGGGGCTGCGCGGCATGATGTCCGGCACGACCTTCAGGTAATGATTGGCGCCCGAGATGAGCGCGTGGCCGCCGAAGAAATACCGCGCGGCAAGGATCAGGTACTTCTCGATTGGCCCCGAGACCGAACCGTTGCGAGTCACGGAAGCACCCCCGATCGCATCACTCATGAGGCGCCTATGACCGCACTGGCTCGCGTCGCGCCTGGAATGTGGTTGCGCACGACGAGCAGGGCAAGAAATGCGATGGTGAGCTCCGCCGCGATCACGAGGAAGTAGGCCTCGCCACCTGCTTCCAGCATCGAGACGCCTGCGTACGAGCTGATCACGGCACCTACCCGTCCGATGGCTACGGCGGCGCCCACTCCGGTCGCCCGCACCTGAGGGGGGTAGACGTGCGCGGCCAGCGTGTAGAGGCCTGCAGCAAGCGCCGCGACGCAGATGCCTTGGATGATCAATGCAATCGGCACGACGCTCGCCGCGGCTGCGCTGCCCGTCGGCACCAGCGCGAGGGCGATACTGCTCACGAGGCAGGCGACGGCAAACCCCGGCAGCGGCTGCCGCGACCCGAACATGCCGATGAGCCAGCCGCCCGCCACGCCACCGGCGACACCGCCGACGTTGAACGCGGCGATCCCGAGACTCGCGGCGCGAACGCTATAGCCTTCGGAGGTGAGAAGCGTCGGCGCCCAGCTGAACATCGTGTAGCTGGCGAGCCCGTTGAAGAAGAACCCGACCCACAGCGAGAGCGTGTCGACTCGAACGCCGCGCTCGAACAGTGTCTGCCAGCGGGCGGGGTGGGCGGCGCGAGCGGTCTCGATGAAGACCGAGCGCTCGCTGCAAGCGTACCCGCAGCGCGCCATGAGCGAGCGCAGCTCCTCTGCGCGCTTTAGGTCGCGCACCAGAAACCGTGGCGACTCCGGGAGGTGCCGGATGAGCATCGGGACAAGGAGCAGCGGGAGCGCGCCGGTGATGACGAACAATCCGCGCCATCCGAGCGCTGGCAGTACCAGCGCCGCGAGGATGCCCGAGAGAAGCGAGCCCACGGGGATAAATACCATGCCGAGGCAGATCGCAAGACTGCGCCGCCGCGCGGGAGTGAACTCGGCGATCAATGCTGCGCCACTCGGGATGGCACCGCCGATCCCCACACCGGCGATCGCTCTTAGCACGAGCAAGCCCACCGGTCCCGTACAAAGAGGGGATGCGAGGCTCGCGCAGGCGAACAGCAGCACACTTGCGATGAGGGCCGTGCGCCGCCCCCATCGATCACCGCACCACCCGCCGACCGCCGTGCCGAGAATGACCCCAGCGAGCCCGGCGGCGGCCACCTGCGAGAAACTCCGCCTCGGTACGCCCCAGGCCTCGACGAGCGCTGGGATGGCAACCCCGAGGGCTTGATTGGCGAGCCCGTCGACGACGAACGCGAGCGCGGCAAGCGCCACCAGCCTTTTCTGGAAAGCGCTCCAGCGACTGCCGTCAATGGCGCCTGCGAGGTCCACGAGTTCCGTTTCGGCGTTCAAGGGTGCCCCTCGTTACCCGTTAACCGCGCGCAAAGTGCTGGACCAGCATCGTGGCAACCCAGCCCACCATCACGCAGCCGAATGCGCAAGCCACCGCTCCCAAGACCGGCATGGCGAGGCGGTAGGTGAGCGCAGCGCGTGGAGCCCACGGGGCCGGCGCGCGCTCATGCCGCGCGCGAGCCTCACTGAGCTCCGCCGCGGGCCAATCCGGGATCGCCCGCGAGCGCAGCATCGGGCGGTAGCAGCCGAGGTAGCTCAGCATCAGGAACACATTCATGAGGAGCGCACCGCCGCCCATGATGAATCCACGCAGATGGTGAAGCAGCACCACGTCCACGACGAACACCGCAACGGTGACCGGAAAGACGACCACCAGCATGAGCGGCACGAACCGGTTCGCGAGCAGGGCCACTCCAGTGAGCAGCTCGGTCGCCTTCACGAGGTGAAACATCACTCCGGTCTGAATCATCGCCCCGACGAGATCCGCCGGTGGCGCACGGTGCGCGTAGTCGGAGATGCTCGGGTACGCATCGATCAACTTGACCCACCAATTGAGTCCATTCACGAGGAAGTCCGTTCCCATCAGAACACGCACGGCGGTCACGAGCGCGATGTACCGTCGCTCCGCATCGTGGTCGAGTGCCGCCGGGGATTCCGTGCGCATCGAGCTGCTCCTGCGCTTCAAAACTGCTAGACGATTGTATATACAATCAGAGCCGGTTCAACCGGTCGCACACCTGATCCAACGGAGAAGTCCCATGCCAGCCGCGAGACCGATGCCAGCCGTCACACGCCTCCTCGTGGTCCGCACCCTGTTGATCACCGCGGCGAGCGCGGTTGCCGGCGCGCCGGCGCGCTCGGGAGACTGTCCTCGCGCGTGCCTCGAGCGTGCGGCGGATACCTATTGGGCGGCAATGCTCAGCCACGATCCCGCTCGGCTGCACGCGGCACCCGGACTCAAGTTCACCGAGAACGGTGTGGTGCTTCATCCCGGGCAAGGACTGTGGCGCACCTTGAGCGGTACTGGGCCGCACGTTCTCACCTTCACCGATCCGGCCCACGGCTCGGTCGTGACCAGTGCGCTCGTCCTGGAAGGAGAGCGCCCCGCGCTGCTCATCGCGCGGCTTGCGGCGCCTGACGGTGCGCTGAGCGAGATCGAGACCCTCGTCGCTCGGCGCGAGACGAGCACGTTTCTCTCGCCCGAGGGCTGGTATCGCGCGCGGGCCCTGCTTCTTCAGTCGCTCCCACCCTCTGCCCAGCGCAGCCGCGAGGACCTCGTGCGCATCGCCGAGTCCTATTTCAACCGCCTGACGGATCAGAAGACCCCGCTCCCTCCGTTCGATGAGCGCTGCAACCGAGTCGAGAACGGTGTGCAGACCACGAACAACCCGGATCCCTTTCCCGGCATGCATCCGGCACCGTTGAGCTCGGCGGTGAGCCGGCTCGGATGCGCCGAGCAGTTCGCGCTTGGCACCCTGAGCTTCGTGAGCCGTGTGCGCGAGCGCCGTTACGTACTGGTGGACGAGTCAAGAGGACTGGTGCTCGCGCTAGCCACCTTTGATCACGATGGAACCGCGCCGCCCCTCGCCCGCACACCCCACGGCAGTCTTTCTTCAAGCCTTCCGAGCCCGTATAGCTATCTCGTTGCGGAGCTCTTCAAGGTCGACGGCGGCCGCATCCGGCACATCCAGGCGATCATCACGCAGGTTCCGTACGGTATGCGCTCACCGTGGCCGTGAGGCTCACTCGCCCCAAACCTCCCGGGCAATCTCGACCACCTCGGCGAGCTTCGCCCACTGTTCCTCTTCACTCAAGAGATTGCCTTCCTCCGTGCTCGCAAATCCGCACTGCGGGCTCAAACACAGCTGATCGAGCGCGACATAGCGGCTCGCCGCCTCGATCCGCCGCTTGATCGCATCCTTGTCCTCGAGCGCACCGCTCTTGGTCGTGACGAGCCCGAGCACCACGCGCTTCAGCCCCTTCGGCAAGAAGCGCAGCGGCTCGAATCCCCCCGCTCGCTCCGTGTCGTATTCGAGGAAATACCCGTCGTAGTTGAGCCCCCCGAGCACCGCTTCGGCGATCGCCTCGTATCCGCCCTGGGCAAACCATGAGGAGCGAAAGTTCCCGCGGCACACATGCGTCGCGACGGCCATGTCCGCAGGCTTGTCGCTCAACACGGTCGACAGCATTCGCACCGTGTGCTCGAGGAGCGCATCCGGGTCATCGCCGCGCGCTTTGAGCTTGTCGCGCATCGCCGCGTCGCAGAAATAGGCGAGATTCACATCATCGAGCTGCAGGTAGCGGCATCCGGCATCGTAGAACGCACGGATTGCGCCGCGATAGGCTTGGGCAAGGTCCGCATAAAGATCCTCGATCCGCGCGTACGCCGAGGGCTCGACCACTTCGCGCCAGTCTCGCGAGGCCGAGACGAGCATCGTTGGGGATGGAATCGTGATCTTCGGCGTGGCCCGGGTGTGTGCCTTCACGAAGCGGAAATGCTCGAGCATCGGGTGGCCGGCCCAGTGAAGCCTTCCGACGACCGTGGTCACCTTCATCAGCCGCGGCACTTCGCTCACAGCGGCCGGACCCTTGGGCGCAGCCGTGACCTCGCGCGTGCGGACCTGCGTACCCCCGAGTCCGCTCAAAAAATCGAACATCCAATTGTCCCGGCGCAGCTCCCCGTCGGTCACCGCCCGAAGCCCGATCGCTTCCTGGCGGGCGATCACCCGCTCGATCGCGCGGTCTTCCACCGCGCGCAACTGCTCGGCGGTCATCTCACCGCGCGCCCGCCGGGCGCGGGCGGACCTCAACTCCTCGGGGCGCAGTAAGCTGCCGACGTGGTCTGCTCGGAAGGGCGGTTTCATCGTGGTATCCTCGTGCCTGGCGCAAAGAGTCTACATGACTGTATGCAAAAAGTGATAGCACGCCCATGAATCGCATGAGAGTACTCGGAGCGGCGGTTTTGCTCGCGGTTCTGGCGGCGAGCGGGCTACACGTCTTTGCGCGCAGCGGTACGGGTGCCTCACCACCGCAGGTCGTCGCAGCATTCAGCGAGCTCATCGAGGCGCATCGCGGCTTCGAGGCCGTAGAGCGCTACGTCGCAGCGGACTTCATCGAGCACGACCCCACCGTCCCCGGAGGGGATCGCGCCGGAATGATTGATTACCTCAAAAGCCACGGCTGGATGGACCCGGCGGCCCATCGCACCGTGATTCACCGCGACCGCACGATCGCCTCGGGCCCCTACGTCCTCGTGCACCAGCACCTGCAGCGCAGCCCGAGCGATCCGATCCTCGTGGTCGCCGACATCTTTCGGGTCGAACACGGCAAGATCGTCGAGCACTGGGACGTGATGCAGCCGGTGCCCGCAAGTCCTGCCAACACGCGCTACCCGATGTACTGACCGCGCGGCCTCGTGGCCGCTCGAGGACCGCCCCGGCGCCTGTTCCCAACGCACGGCCGCCAGCACGGCCGCGCACCCTCCCTCACATGGCGCCGGACGGGTCCGCCTGCGGCGCCCCTTGCGTGTACACCTCCGGCGGCATCGTCGATCGCACTCCGGCCCGCGCGAGCCGGCGCTCGAACTCCTGTCGCACGAAGGGATCCTCGTCGCGGTAGTCGATGGTCTGGCCGCCCTCGCGGGTGGTCGCGAGTGCGCTCACCCCGGTCTTGCGGTTCAGGAACTCATCGGGCTTTGCGTTCGGGCCGCCCCAAAAGTTACAGATCCGAAGGGGCTGGGCACCTACGCCGAAATGCTGGTGGAACCACTCCCCTCCTCCCGGGGCCGCGGCAACCAGGCCGCCCGAGATGTAGTCGAGCACGCGCACCTCGCTGTTGCGGCCGTCCTTCCAGGGCGTGAACCCGAGCTCGCGCGGCCAGTTGTAGGTGTAACCCTCGCCGCTCAGGCAGACGAGCACCGCGCCGGACTCGTGATAGTGCGCCATGGAGTAGCGCCCGATCGGGTACTCGGCGATGAATCCGGTGTGATCGTTCTCGAACCCGTACCACATCGGGGTGATGCGCCGATAGCCCGGCGCGCGCTGGTTGTCGAGCGGCAGCTCGCAGCTCACCACGTCGGGGAAGAAATTTGCACGCACCGCCGCGCGCTTGTTGTAGGGCGTTGCGACGATCCGCGGATCGTAGTCGTAAAAGCTCCGCCCGCCGTAGAACTGCGGGAAGGGATGCTCGTTGTTGAAGATGAACTCGCGATCGCGGAAGAGGTTGAACATCCCCGGGGCGTTGTTTGCGGCGATGAAGAGCGCGCGCGTATCGGCGGCGTTGATCAGCCGGTAGTGCACGTTCGGGGAAATACGGAACATCGAGCCCGGCTGCCACTCGAAGCTGTGTTTGAACCCTCCAGCGCCCTCGCGCCAGGTCTCGGTGACGCCCGCACCTTCCACGACGATGAAGAACTCGTGATAGAGGTGCTTCTCCGGCTCCGTCATCGCCTCAGGGGCCAGCTCGAGCACATACATGCCCTTGGAACCCTCGAGCCCATCGAGCAGCAGAAAGCTTCCGCGAGCTTTGCGCCGTGCCCAGTTCTTGAGCTCGAGCTCCCGCACGTCGTGCACCCCGATCCCGCGAAACACGGGAATTCCCTCCTCGGCCATGAAGAGCTCATAGCCGCTCTTCTGGCGCTGCCAGCGCTTGAGGCCGGCGTTCTCCTCGCCCTTCGGTGGGCGGTAGTCCTCGAGCTTCACTTCAGGCATGGTGGTGATGATGTTCCTGAGGGTGAGGGTGATGGGCGCTCGCGGGCGGCGCATTGAACAGCAGGGACTTGATGACGACCGGAACGGCACGGGTGCGCGAAGAGGGGCTGCCTACGTCGAGATGATCGAATTCGTGCACGTGCACCCCGTCCAGACAGATGACGGGCCGAGCGCCACCGAAGGCCCGCTCGAGTCTTCGTCCGAGCACGCCCGCCACATCCCCGTCCACGAGCACGATGCACGGGTCGGTCGGGCTGAGGTGTCCCGCGAGCGCCTGCGCGATCGCGCGGGCTAGGTGCGACAGGCGCGCAAAGCTCGGCGTCCCTGCCCAGTGGATCGCAAGCGCCGAGGCGCCCGGCCCCGCCGAGGACCCCTGCAGCGCGAGCGCATCGGCAAGCGCCCCGACGAGCCCCTTGCGATCGAGCACATCGGCCGCCAGATCGAGCCGCGCGAGCACCACAGGCACGTTGCGCAGCGGCAGCGGCGCGCTTGCGGAGAGATAAATCGTATTCCCGCTCAGCTGAGCGCTGTGTTGCGAGGCTCCGAGCACGGTTGCTCGAATGCCGCGCTCGAACGGCAGGATCTCGACCCCGCTCGCTTCGGCCTCGCGACGGATCGCCTCACCCAGCCACGGCCCCAGATCCCCGAACGCTCGCGGTTCGCGACCATAGATGTACTCGGAGACGCCGCCGGAGAACAGCACCGCATCGATACGTCGCGCGCGGCCGCGCCGGAGCGGACCGGTGCGCAGCAGGAATGGGAATCGCGCCTCTCTCCCCCCGAGCCCTACCTCGCTCGAGATGGCCTTGGCGAGTGCCAGCGCGAGTCCTCGGGCGCGAGTGGGCTCGAGCATCTCCCCGGCCCGCAGCTCGAGCCCGAGCGCCGTAGCGACGCGCCGGAGCGGCTCCTCGATCTGCACGATGCGACCTTGCCCATCGAGCTGCAGGAGCCGTGCGCCCACATCGAGCGCCGCGACCCCGAGGAGCTGGCCGCCCCCCCAGAGCGAAAGCTTGGTCGTACCGCCGCCCACGTCGATGTGAGCGATGGTGCCCTCCCGCTCGGCCGAGAGCGCGGGCAGCCCGGCGCCGCTTGCGGCAAGGCGTGCCTCGAGCAGATCTCCGGCGGACACCGCGACGAACCGCCCGGACTCATCCGCGACCGCCTCGGCGATCGCGCGAGCATTCGTCGCGGTGAGCGCAAGCCCGGTGAGAATGACCGCGCCCGTATCGATTGAATCGCGTGCGAGCCCTGCGCGCGCGAACTCGCGCTCGATGAACGCCGACAGCGCTTGGCCGTCGATGACGTGCGGTGCGGCGTAGGGGGTCAGGATCACCTCGGATTCGTGCAGCATACGCCGCTCGGCGACCACGTAGTAGGCATCCTCGCGCTCCAGGGTGATGCGCGAGAAAAGAATCTGCGCGGTCGAGGAGCCGATGTCGAGCCCGACGGTGGTCCACGTCACCGTGTCCCCGTGCGCAGCGACGCCCACCTCATCGTCGTGGTAGTGCTCCTCGTCCAGATCGTGCATGCCCGCGCTCTCGAGTCCTCGCTTCGTCCGCCGCCTTCTGGCGCATCGAACTTCAGGGTTCGTGGCTGCCGGGGAATTCAAGCGCACGGCTCGCCGCGCGCGCTCCCTCGGTGAGCGCCCGCAGCTTTGCCCATGCGATTTGCGGATGCGCTCGGCCACCGAATCCGCAGTCGGCGCTCGCAATAACGTTCTCGCGACCGACGAGGCGAGCAAAACGCCGGATCCTCTGCGACACGAGCTCCGGATGCTCCACCACGTTTGTGGAATGCGTGATCACCCCGGGAAGAATCAGCTTACCCTCCGGCAGGCGAACTCGCTCCCACAGCGCATACTCGTGCTCGTGGCGAGCATTGGCTGCCTCGAAGGAATAGGCGCCCGCCTTCACGCGTAGCATCAGATCGATCATCACGTCCATCCCGATATCGTGGACATGAGGGCCGTGCCAGCTGCCCCAGCACAGGTGGTACCGCACCTTCTCCTCTGGCACGTTCCTGAGCGCATGGTTGAGCACCTCGATGCGCAGCTCGCAGTACCTGCGGTAGGCGTTGAGTCCCATCGGGATCCCGATGCGATCCCAGAGTGCGGCAAGCCACGCATCATCCACCTGAACATCGAAGCCCGCCGCCGCGATCGCCTCGTACTCCACGCGCATCGCCTCGCCCAACGCATGGAGCAACTCCTCGGCGCCTCGGTAGAACTCGTTCTCCACGTGCGGTTCGAGGCTGCTCGGGGCTGTCGTGGTGAGGAAGCCCTCCTCGGGCGCCAAGCACGCCTGCAGCAGGGAGATCTCTCGCTTGAGCAGGCTGTGTCCCTTGTACGCGATCGGGCCCGTGCACACCCAGTTCGAACTGCGCACTCCCTTCGCAAGCGGACTGCTGAAGAAGAGTGTGCCCGTTGCGGTCGCATGAGCGTAGAACTCGGCGAACTCCTCGCGATCCTTGCCGCGCAGAACGTCCGAGGCCGAGTTACGAGGACGTTCGGCCAACCCTGCGAAGCGATCGCCGACGTACGAGATCCAGGTGCCCCCTTTGGTGTATTCACCCTCGTTGATGAAGTCGATGCCCAGTTCGCGCTGCTTCGCCACGACCGCTGCAACGCCCTCTTGCAGGATGCGATCGTAGTCCGTCGCGGCAGGATCGAGCCGCACGAGCTCGGGCAAGCTCCCAACGTGCGTGGCGAGGATTCGATCAGTGCTGTGTCTCACGTCCAGTCTCTCACATGGCCCTCCGCCTCGATGAGGCGCGCGAGCGTCCGCCGCACGGCGACAGCTGCACCGTCGCTCGAGAAGGACAGGGGCTTGAGCGAGGCGAAATCCCGTCCCGCCATGTTGGCCTCGATCGCCTCGATGATGGGCTGATCCTCGCGCTCGAACGCGTTCTTCGCGGTCGAGCGGACAAACTCGTCGTACGCGCGATCGGTCGCGCCGCGGTTGTGCGAGGTCACCCAGAAGTAGTGCGTGCGCGAGGCGGTCTCAGGGGTAAAGAAGTGTGCGGCAGGCCCGAGCGGGCCCGGGTCGAGCATACCGCCCACGCGCAGCCCCGCCTCGAGCAGCACGCTCGAGGGTGGATGCCAGTGCACGAAATTATAGATATCGCCGCGCGCCACCCCTGGCCAGAGCGGCTTCATGAACTCATTGAGCTCGCAATCGAGCCACCAGCCTTCCGAGTGGATGAGATCCCCCTCCTGGCGATACCCGCCGCGGCGTGCATACGTACCCGGCGGCCGAAAGCTGCGATGAATGAAGTCGATGTGCGCACCCTCATCCATGATGTTGTCGTTGAGCAGCTCGTAGTTCGCCCCGACGGGCGTGTAACCGCAGATCATCCGTCGGCGCTCGAGCGCGGAGTAATCCGGAATGCGCTCGGCATCCTCTTGCCCCGCCCCGCCCATCCAGATCCAGCTGAGCCCGTAGCGCTCGATCAGCGGGTACGCTCTCAGTCGCGCGCCGGGCGGCACGACCTGGTTCCCATTCGGATTACGCGTGCAGGCCCCGTTCGCGGCGAAGCGTAGCCCGTGGTATGGGCACTCGATCTCGTCCCCGAACAGTCGGCCCCGGGAGAGCGGCGCGAAGCGATGTGGGCACACGTCGGCGAGCGCCACGGCCGCACCGCTCTCGCGCCGGTAAAGCACCACCGGCTCCTCGAGGATCACCCGCCGCAGCGGATCGCGGGAGATCTCCGCGGGCAGGGCCGCCACATACCACGCAGAGCGCAGGAATCGCATACCTCACTCTCCGGTGCTCATCCCGCCGGCTTCCATGCGTGCGTCATCACCGGTCCGCGCGATGCGCATCCCCGGCGCACGCCCCCGACAACGCGCACTCGCGACGACCGGCGTTCGCCGGAGAGAGTCCTCTCACGCGGCGCTGGCCGGCAGGAACTTCTCCTCGGTGCCGAGCGGCACCACGTCTTTCCACTCCTGCGTGCGCGGAAAGACGACCGTCGCCGCCTTGATGCGCCCCCAGTCAATGTCCGCCGTGAGCGCCGGCGGCGACTCGGCGTTTTCTGCCACCGCCCGCGCGGCCCGCAGCATCTGCCGGCGCCACACCACGACGGCGGCATCGGAGTGACCGAGGTGTTCCTTGCTGCGATCGAGGATGGGTCCCTGCGTCTCGCTCACGGCATGGTCCTGCGTGAGGATCCCCTGGATGCCCGACATGTTTCGCGTCTTCATCATGTTGCGGTCCTGCAGGTACCAGTTATCCAGGTTCCGCAGCTTGCGATAGTTCTCGTCCACCCAGTGACCGCCTTCCTCGATCCGAAACGCCTTGTCGATCGGCTGGGTCGGATCGAAGAACCATTGCACGTGCCAGGTGGAGTAATCATCGCGTGGCACGAACGCGTTCGTGAGGCGCCTGTGCTTGCGGGGGCCCGCCCCGTCGGGAGGGATGAACGTGTAGAACGGGAGCACGACCTGCGTGATGCGCACGTGAGAGTGTGCCTCGCCCGTTTGACGCACGGCGCCATAACGCATTCCGTACGGCGTCTGCTCCACCTCGAGCTTCGGGCGCAGGTCCCGCTCGTGCGGATACTTGCCCTCCTGACTCCACGGAACTTCCCGGTGCAGCACCCCGGCGTGGGCCGAATCGATGGTGCCCTCTACCGCTTGCGCGTAGTTGCAGTCCTCGAGCACCTTGAAGGGCACACAATGCGTCGCCGGCATCGCGAGCCATTCAAACCCGGGAAAGCGCGGCTGTTTGTCCGCCGGGCCCATGTAGGCCCAGACCACCCCACCGGCTTCGCGCGTGGGATAGGCCTTGGCGCGAACCCGGCTTTGCAGATGCGAGCTCGTTGGCTCCGTGGGCGTGTCGAGGCACGCCCCGTCCACGCCGAATTTCCAGCCGTGGTAGAGGCAGCGAATGCCGCAGTCCTCGTTCACCCCGAGCGCCAGGGATGCGCGCCGGTGCGGGCAGTGCTCATCCAGCAAACCGATGCGCCCCTCGCTGTCGCGAAAGGCGACCAGATCCTCTCCGAGCAGGCGCACGCGCACGGGTTTGCCATCTGGCTTCGGCAGCTCCTCGCAAAGCAGAGCGGGAATCCAGTATCGGCGAATCATCTCGCCCGCGCCCGTGCCGGGCTCGACGCGGGTCAACAGCTCATTCTCTTCTGCGGAAAGCATGGGTCCCTCTCCTTACCTCGCCCGATGGCTCAGCGTCGGGGGCCGGCAAAGCGACTTGGGGCGATCCCGAAGTGTGCCCGGCCAAAATGGGTCGCTGCTTCGTCCCAGCTGAAGGCGGTGTGCGCGGAGGCCGTGTTCGCGTCGCGCAAGATGCGCTGCATCGGTGAGCTGGAATAGATGCCGCCTCCACCGGCCGCCTCGAACAGGCGCGTCGCCACGTATCGGCACGACTGCGCAGCGTACGCCAGGTCGCGGATGATGCTCGCGCGCTCGAGCGCGCTCATCTGCGCTGGATCGATCGTCTCCAGACGCATCGCATGGTGCAGCACCAGACATTCGGCCGCTTGGAGCTCGGCCGCGGCCCGCGCAACCCGAGCAAAGAGCGCCCCCTGCTCGCCGGCCTGCTCGATCGGCATCGCGCCAAATCGCGCGGTCAGCGTTTCGGTCAGGGCCTCGAGTGCACCGCGCGCCAGGCCGAGCGGCGTGCCCACCAATGAGAACGGCAGACCGATGGGAAAGGGGACGGCATAGGTGCGCGAGAGGCGGTGGTGCTGGGCGCCCGGCGAGGTGCCGCGCATGAGCACCGAGGCGAGCACCGTCCGGTGCTCCGGCACAAAGGCATCCGCGATCCGGATGCTGCGGCTCCCCGTGCCGCGCATTCCGGCGGTATGCCAGTCATCGATGATTTCGAGATCCTTCACCGGCACGAGCAGGTAGCGCGGCTCCGGCTGTGCATCGGTCCGTTGCACGGAGTTTCCAACGACCACCCAGCTGGAGAAATCGATCCCGCTGCAGAACCGCCCGGATCCGCCGCTCAGGCGGTATCCGCCCTCGACCGGGACGGACGTGCCGCTCAAGCGAAACACCCCGGCAATGAGGGGCTGAGGATCCGTGAACACCTCCGCCTGAGCCTCGGGAGGAAAAAGCGCGGCCATCCACGCATGCCCGGTCAGCACTCCATACACCCATCCCGTCGAGCCGCACGCGGAGGCCAGCGCGCTCGCCACTTCGACGAGCCCGGCAAAGCCGAGCTCCGAACCACCGTACCGCTTGGGGGTCGCGAGCGCAAACAACCCCGCATCACGCAGCTCGGCGATACTCTGCTCGGGCAGGCGTCGATCGGCTTCGGCGCGCTCGGCGCGTTCGCGAATGCCCGGCAGGAGTCTGCGGGCGCGTTCCAGGGCTTCCGCGCGGCTGCGGGGCGGCTCTGCGGGGCGGAGTGCGGAAGGTGCGCGAGCGGACTGCGCCGGAGAGGCTAGAGTCTCATTGGGGCTCATAATGAACGGCGCCGCCGCACGGCATTGTCTATGTGTCTTACAGAATAGTATTCTATCTTGGATGCGAGTCAAGCTGCGCTCCCGTCGCCCAGCCGGAACCGCTCGATGCACTCACCCGCTGCTCGCATTGTCGATCTGAATCATGTACTCGATGAGGGCCACTGGAGCGCCTATCAGAAGCGCCTGCTCGTGCTCGCGGCGCTCGCGTTTGCGGTCGATGGACTCGCAAATCAAGTACTTGGCCTCGCGCTACCTGCGCTGATCGGCGCCTGGCATACCCCGCGTGAGGCCTTTGCTCCCGTTGCGGCGCTCGGGCTCATCGGGGTCGCGCTCGGAACGGCCATCGGCGGCATGCTCGGAGATCGCTTCGGGCGGCGCGCCGGGCTCATCGGCAGCGTCCTGCTCTTTGGCGTGATGACCGCCTGTACGGCTGCCGTGAACGGTCTCGCGGCCCTCATGTGGCTGCGACTGCTCGCCGGGCTCGGCATCGGCGGGGCCATTCCAAATGGCGCGGCGATCATCTCCGAGTTCACACCGCTCCGACAGCGAAGTCTCGCGCTCGCGCTTGGGATGCTGTTCATCCCTGTCGGGGGCGTCCTTGCGGGCGTGATCGGGACGCTCGCGCTCGCAAGCCTGGGTTGGCGCGAGCTGTTTCTGATCTGCGGAGTCCTGCCGGTCGTGCTCGCCCTGATCTTCGTGGTCGCACTGCCCGAGTCCCCGCGCTATCTCGCGCGCTGGCCGCATCGGCGCGCCGACCTCATCGCGCTCCTGCAGCGCTGCGGCCAGGGGGTGGGCACCGATTGCGAATTTCACGAAGGCGAGAGTGGCAAGCGTCGCACCCCGCTCAAGCTGCTCTTCGCGCGCGCGATCGTGGGCGAGACCCTCTTGTTGTGGGTCGCGTTCTTCTTCTGCCTGCTTGCAAGCTACACGATGTTCAGCTGGGTGCCGACGATGCTCATGGGGCAGGGATTCAGTCTGTCGATGACGAGCACCGGCATGACCATTTTCAATATCGGCGGGATGCTCGGCGGCGTGACCGGCGGGTGGATGATCGGGCGATTCGGCTCGCGGCTCTCCGTGCCCGCCCTTGCGGCGGGCTCGGTCGCCGGCGCGCTTGCGCTGGGCTTGCTCCCCATCGATCCGCATCGCGCGCCCTTTGCGCTGAGCGCGCTCATCCTCGAGGGCATTTTCATCGGGGGCTTGCACAACGGGCTCTATACGCTCGCCGCTTACATCTATCCGCCCTTCGCTCGCGCGACGGGGGTGGGTGCGGCGGCGGGCGTGGGGCGCATCGGGGCCGTCTTGAGCTCATATACGGGCGTGATCACGCTCAAACTCGCAGGCGCCTCCGGCTACTTCATCGTGATCGCCGCGGCATGCGGCATTGCATTCCTCGCGACCGCACTCATCCGCGAGCGGATTCCGCGCCGCGCGGCGCGTGCGTTGCCCGGCACCGAGCCCGTGATCGCCGCCAGCGCCGAGCGCGACTGAGGAGCACAACGGGAGCACTCCATGGGACGGCTCGACGGAAAGATCGCCCTCATCACTGGCACCGCCGGCGGTCAGGGCCGAGCGGCCGCGCTGCTCTTTGCGCGTGAGGGCGCGAAAGTGGTCGGCTGTGACCTCAAGGCCCCGGGCGCGGAGGAGACCGTCGCGCTCGTGCGCCGCGCGGGCGGTCAGATCGTCTCGATGGCGCCCGTGGATCTCTCCTCCCCCGAGCAGGCCTCCAAGTGGGTGAGCGATGCCGTCAGCGCCTTCGGGGGTATCGACATCCTGTACAACAACGCCTCCACCGGACGCGTCGGTCCCTTCGCCGCGCTCTCGTTCGAGAGCTGGCAGTTCACGCTGCGCAACGAGCTCGATCTCATCTATCTGGTCACCCGCGCAGCTTGGCCGCACCTGATCGCGCGCGGCGGTGGCTCCGTGATCAACACCGGCTCCATCATCGCCGCTCACGGCACCGACATGCCCATGAGTGCGCACGGCGCCGCGAAGGGCGGCGTGGTGTCGCTTACAGTGCATCTGGCCCTCGAAGGGGGCCCGCATGGCATCCGGGTGAATGCGATCAGTCCCGGCCTCATCGCGACAGAGATGTTCGCCGAGCATCTCAAGGACCCTTTCGACTCGATGCACAAGCAGGTGCGCACCTCCCCCCTGGGCCGCGTCGGCCGGGCCGAGGATGTGGCCTCCGTCGCGTTGTTTCTTGCCTCGAACGACTCGGCTTATGTCACCGGCACGAATCTCATCGTCGACGGCGGCCAGTCGCTCGGCATCGGCATGTCCTTCGGCAAGCCCCATCCGGCCGTGCAGCGCGCGAGCTCGGCGCCTGCCGAAGCGGCCGCCCTTGCCCGCTCTTTGCCGATGAGTGTCACGAACCTCGAGATCAAGACGGACGATGGTATCGCAGAGGCCTACGTCGTTCAGCCAGAGGGCGAAGGGATCTGGCCTGGCGTCCTGCTCTACACGGACATCATGGGAGTTCGCCCGGTGTTTCTCGACATGGCGAGGCGCCTCGCCGCCGCAGGCTTCGTCGTGCTGCTGCCGAATCTGTTCTATCGCACGGCACGGCCTTTCGATCCGCCGCTCTGCGTGCATCGCTCCGGCGAATTCGGTCAGCTCCTCGCCGTCGGCCAGTCGCTGAACCGGACGCTGATCGAGCGCGACGCGCGCGCCTACGCAGCCGCGCTGCGCGCCGAGCGTTCGACGGCGCGCGGGCCGCTTGGCTGCGTAGGATACTGCTTGAGTGGGGCGTTCGCCGTATGGACCGCGGCTGCCCTGCCCGATGAGATCGGGGCGGTGGCCTCCTTCCACGGCGGCCATCTCTCCACGGCTGCCCCGGACAGTGCGGATCGACTCGCCGCTCGCGCACGCGCGCGGTTTTATTTCGCCTTCGCCGAGACCGACGCGTTCATGACACCCGATGCGATCACGCAGCTGCGCACACGCCTGCGGGAATCCGCAACGCCACACGAGACGGAGGTGTATCCGGGCACCTACCACGGCTTTGCCATTCCCGATGCCGCATACGATGCGCGCGCCGGCGAGCATCACTGGGAGCGGCTCGTCGGGTTCCTCAAGCGCACCTTGGGCGCCTCATGATGCCGAACAAGCTCAAGCTCGGGACCTTCGCGACGAACCTGGACGGCGGACTGACCGCCACCACCGCCGAGGAGCGACATCGCCTCACGTGGCCGACGGTGACGCGGATCGCGCACCTCGCAGACGAGGCCGGATTTGAATTGCAGGTGCCGCTTGCTCGCTGGCGGGGCCTCGGCGGGCGCACCAATTTCAACGGCACCAACTACGAGCCTCTCACCTGGGCCGCCGGGGTGAGCGCCGTGACGCAGCGCTCGCAGGTTTTCGCGACCATTCACGTGCCAGTCCTTCACCCGATCGTCGCGGCCAAGCAAATGACGACGATCGACCACATCTCGGGCGGACGCTTCGGACTGAACCTCGTCTGCGGCTGGTTCCCAGCTGAATTCGCGATGTTCGGCTCCCCTATGATGGAGCACGAGCAGCGCTACGAGTACGCCGCCGAATGGCTCACCATCGTGCGGCGGCTGTGGAGCGAGGAGCAGGAATTCGACTTCGAAGGCCGTTTCTTCAAGATCGTCAAGGGATTCAGCCAGCCCAAACCCTTGTCCAGGCCCCACCCTCCGATCATGAACGCGGGGCAGTCCGCGACCGGCGCGCGCTTCGCCGCTCAGTACGCCGACATCGCCTTCCTCAGCATCGGCGAGAGTGAACCGCTTGCTCAGGCGCGGGCGAAGTTCACACACCTGCGCCGCATCGCGCGCGACGACTTCCAGCGCGAGATCGAGATCTGGACAGGATGCTGGGTCATCTGCCGTCCCACCGCGGCCGAGGCGCTACGCTATCGGGATTATTGCTTGCGCGAGCACGGTGACCCCGGCGCCGTGGATGGGCTACCGCCCGAAGTGATGCCGCCGAAAGGCGCGCCAGCGCAGATTGTCGAACAGTTCCGGTTCAAAGCGATGGCCGGCTTCGGCGGCGCACACGTCGTCGGCACGCCCGAGCAAGTCGTCGAGTGCCTGAAGCAATTCTCCGACGCGGGCGCGGACGGTGTCGTGCTCAGCTGGGTCAACTACGAGGAGGGGCTTCGAACCTGGGTGCGGGACGTACTGCCCCTCATGCAGCAAGTCGGGCTTCGAGAGAAGCCTGCTTCATCGAGCTAAAGCGATGCGCGCTGCGCTGACTGATCCGCACCGCGGCGAGCGACAAGCGCAGTCTTAGTGGCGTCGGTACATCGCCTGCGCGGTGCCCCACAGCACCCGACGCCGTTCGGCGCTCGGCAAGCTCGCCGTGGCTCGCGCCGCCAAGCCGATCATGTACGCATAGCTTCCCTTGGATTGCGTCACGTCGGAGCCCCACATGAGCCGTTCGGTACCGAACTCGCTTGCCACCCGCTCGATCAGGGCCGAGGTATCGATCCTCTGCTCCTCGAGCGCACCGAGTGGAATCGTCGTGAACTTCAGTGCTACGCGCGGATACTTCACGAGCGCAAGAAGTGGCGGATCAAGTCCGAAGTCGGGCGGACCGCTCTCCGCGGGGAGATTGGAGAGGTGATCGACGACGACGCGGACCTGCGGCCGCGCGTGCAGCAGCTCCTCGAGTGCCGCAAGCCCCGCCAGCCGATTCCAGCGGAAGAAATGCACGCACACCGGCACATCGAGCTCGAGCGCCGCGTCCCACACTCGCGGCGCGACGAGCCACGAGAGATCCGATTCTCGTCGGGGCTCTATGAGCCGTATCCCCGCGGCTCCGCCTTCTCGAACCCAGCGACGCACCTGGGCCGGCCCATCCTCCGCTCGCGCATCAATCGATGCGACCGCGCTGAAGCGTTCGGGGTATTTCGCAGCCGATTCACATACGTAGCGGTTGTCGAAGCCGTAAAGCGAGGCCCGCTGCACCAGAACCGCATGCGTCACGCGTGTCTGCTCGAGCTCGGCAAGCAGGCGCTCGGCGGTGATCGGATCGCTCAGATCCGCAGGACCCGCGACTCCCCCAATCGGGGCGAGCGGATAGCGCTGCGGATCATCCGCAACCAGATGCGCGTGACTGTCGAAGAGCTCGAGACCCTCGAGATCCGCGCTCGACGCATCCGCTCCCTTGTTCGCGCTCAAGTCTCGCAAGCCCCCCAATAGCTCCTGTCGACGCATCTGATCGTACGATATTGCATACACTATGGACAGTCAGATTTCCGCTGAACGCGGCTCGCGGCAGGGCGCGCATCCTTGCACTGACCTGCATGAGCCCGCGCCGGCCGCACTTGCCTGCACATCCGCCGTGGAACAGAATACGGCCTACTAAATTGCATGCACTCTGCGCCGCCGACACACGTCGCACGCGGCTTGCTGCACGAGGACCTCGCCATGCCCGCATCCCACCACTCCCCCCCGATCTGCCTCTCGACGAACGGTCGCATCAGCGCATCCTCGAGCGAGGAGCCGACCACACTCCTCGTGGCCACGGTGGAGGGGATCTGCGCGTTCGAGCGCGCCGAGCTCGGCGCGCCCTGGCAGCTGCGCCGCCGCGACATCCTCGCCGGACAGCATCCGAGCGCCCTGCTTTACGAGCCGCGCTCAGGAGTGCTCTTCGCGGGACTTCATTATCAGGGCGGCATTCTCGCCAGCGAAGACTGCGGAGAGAGCTGGACACCCCGCAGCACCGGGCTCGAATCAGGCCACGTGTACACGCTCGCCGCGCACGAGCTTGGCGACCGCGTGGTCTTGTACGCGGGGACCGAGCCCGCGATGGCCTACCGCAGCGAGGACCTTGGCCGCACCTGGCAAGCGATGCGTACGATGCGCGAGGTGCCGGATACCGACAAGTGGTGGTTTCCGCATGCCGTGCCGCACGTGAAGAACATCGCCGTCCACCCGGCCGAGCCCGATACGCTTTACGTATGCGTCGAGCAGGGCGATCTGCTCAAAAGCACCGATCGCGGCCGAAGCTGGCGCCCGCTCACCTCTTATGAGAGACCCGGAGACAAGTTTCGCCGCGACATGCACCGCGTGACCTTCCGTCCTGCCAATCCGCGAGAGATCTTCCTCACCAGCGGCACGGGGCTCTATTACTCGGCCGACGCCGGTGAGACCTGGACGCACCTCATGACCCCAGAATCGCGTGTCGGCTATCCCGATCCATTCTTCGTTCACCCGGAGGACGAGAACACCGTGTTCGTCACCGGTGCGAGTCAGAACCCAAATCCCAAGTGGGGCGCCACCGGCTCTGCCGATCCCGGATTTCTGAAGAGCTCCGACTCCGGTCGCAACTGGCAAGAAGCGATGCAGGGCCTTCCCCATCCTCTGCGCGGCAATATCGAGGCTGCCGCAATGCACCGCTCTCCGGGGGCGCTTGAGTTCTTCATCGGAACGGCCTGTGGCGAGGTGTACGCGAGCCTCGATGCGGCGCGCTCCTGGAGCCTTGTGAGCGGCGGTCTGCCTGCGATCTCCAAAGGACCTCACTTCCGTCACTTCCTCCCCCCCGAGAAGCGCCGCGAAGTGGAGGAGAAGCTGCGGGCGATAAAGGCTTTCGCCTGAGCACCCCAAGTTTCACGCTTCGATTCCATGAATATCCCGCACGGGGCTCATGGTGTGAAGAGTATCGATTGGATCAAGCTGGGTGCGCGAGTCGGGCTTGCGATTCCTTTTCTGACCTTCGGGCTCCTCAAATTCGTGCATGCAACCAGCATGGCGACGTACATCGAGCGGCACGGCCTGCCCGGCTGGTTGGTCGGGCCGGCAGCCGTGTTTCAACTTGCCGCTGGGACGATGGTGATCATGGGACTGGGTACCCGGGTGGCCGCGGCAGCGCTCGCCGTCTTCTGCGTCGTGGCCACGAGCATCTTTCATTCAAATCTCTCGGATCTTAGGGAACTATCCGACTTTACCAAGGATCTTGCGGCGACAGGCGGCTTCCTGCTCCTCGCGCTGAGCGGCCCCGGAACGTTGTCACTGGACGCAGTGATCAGTGCACGGGGACGGGCCTCGCCGCCGCGGGCTCCCCGAGCACCCGCCGCTTCAACTCATCATCGATGATGAACGCCTTGATCGCGGCCGCATCGCTCCTTGAGAGCACGTCCGAGAAGTTCGCCATCCCGGCCTCGCGAAACGCACCGCCGAGTACGATCACATCGAAGGCGTTCCAGGTCGCTGGCGCGAGATTCCAGAGATTGGGATAGGCGCCGAAGGCGCCCCCGAGCACATGACAGCGCGCGCATTGCGCCTCGAAGAGCTCTTGCCCGCGCTCGAGCGTTGCCGCCTGCGCACGCACCGGAGCCGGGCTCGGCTGCATCGTGGGCGTCAGCACCGGGGGCGGCAGCGGTGTCGGGCCGCCATCGAGCTTGAAAACCAGCAGCCGCTCGAAGTTCTGGAAATGGGCCGCCGCAACGTCCGGCCCGTATCGCCCCGCCTGCGGGCCGCCTGCGCCGGCGAGCACTGCCACGTACTGCACATCGTCAAGCTCGTACGTCATGGGTGCCGCCAGGATTGCGGTGCCCGTCGCGATGCGCTTCAAGAGCGCACCGGAGCGCGCATCGTAGACCGAGAATTGACCGTCGGCGGTGCCCTCGAGCACGAGCCCGCCGGCAGTGCTCAGGGTTCCGCCCGCGAGGAAGGGCAGTGGCCGGGAGATCCACGCCGCACGCCCATGGCGCGGATCCCAAGCCTTCAGGCGTCCTTCGATGCGCGGCTGCGGCTCTCCGATCAGCGCACGCCGATCTGCCGCGCTCGTGTAGGGGGGAAAGGTCCCGCGCTCGGCCTGATTCATAAAACCGGGCATGAAGCGCGCCTGTGCCGCGCTTTCAAACTTCATCGGCGCATCCGAGACGGGCACGTAGACCCAACCGGTGAGCGGGTCGTAAGACATCGGCTCCCAGCCATGCGCGCCCGCCCCGCTCGGCCAGATGATCTGCGGCGTTCGCGAATAGTCAGCCCGCGCCGTCACATGCGGTCGGCCGGTCTTCAGATCGATGCCGTCGGTCCAGTTGACCGTTGCGAAGGGATCGGCCCCGAGGAGCTCGCCCGTCTTGCGATCGAGCACATAGAAAATGCCGTTTTTCGACGCCTGCATCAGCACTCGACGCGTGCGCCCGTGCCAGCGAAGATCCGCAAGCACGAACGGCGCCGTCGCATCGTAGTCCCAGCTGTCACCCGGGGTTTCCTGGTAGTACCACCTCATCCGACCCGTGCTCGCATCGAGGGCCACGATTGAGGCGAGAAACAGGTTGTCGCCGCCGCCCGGACTGCGCAGCCAACGCGGATGGGGATCGCCGTTCCCCAATCCGACGTAGAGGAGTCCGAGCGCCGGATCGTACGCCATCGCATCCCACGCGCCCCCTCCCCCGCCCAGATCCCAGCGCGCACCTGCCGCCCACGTCTTGCGGGCGAGCGTTACCTCGGGGCTCTCATCCGGCCCTTTGCGGGGATCCCCCGGCACGGCCCAGAAGCGCCAGACGAGCTGGCCCGTTCTCGCGTCGTACGCACTGACGTAACCGCGCGCACCCATATCCCCACCTGCGTTGCCGATCAGGATGTTTCGGCCCGCAAGGTGCGGCGCGCCGGTGATGACGTAGTTCCACTTGCGATCGACGAACGTATCCACGCGCCAGAGCGGCTGGCCGCTGCGCGAATCCAGAGCGATGAGATACCCGTCGAGAGAGGCCACATAGACCCTGCCCTGCCACACGGCAACCCCTCGGTTGACCGCGTCGCAGCAGGCGGAGCGCGCGTATTGACCATCCGCTTGCGGGTCGTAAGTCCACAGGTGCCGCCCGGTGCGCGCATCGAGTGCATAAGCAACGCCCCATGGCCCGGAGAAGTACAGCACGCCGTCGACGAGCACCGGATTCGCCTCGAGCGCCCGATGCGTTCGTCCCCGTACGATGAAGTCGCGAAACTCCCAGGCAAGCCCGAGCCGCGCCACGCTCTTGCGGCCGATTTGTGTGAGCGGCGAGTAGCGCTGGCCATCGAACGTGCGACCGCTGAGCGGCCAGCCGCCCGGCGAGCTCGTTCTGCTCTCGGGCGCCTCGCCGGAGCGAGCCGCGGGAACAAGGCTCAGGCATGCCAGCGCGGGCAGAACCCACAGCGCAAGCGGCACTCGAGTACGATGCGACCGGCTCACCCGCCATCGACTCCAGCGAGTTTGCAGCCATCATGGAGGAGCATTCGAGCTACTGCCGCGGCAGCCGAAAGACGCGCCGCGCCGTGCCGCCGAACACTTCGGCCTGCGCCGCTGCTCCCGCCGCGGCGGTGAGCTCCAGGCTCCACCGCAGCGCGTTCGCATATCCCTCGCGCGAGCACACCGGGGGAAAGTCGCTCCCCCACATCAGCCGCTCGGCGCCGAAGCACTCGAGCAGCTCCAGCACGAAGTCCGCGCCCTCGAGCGGCAAGCTCCGCCCCGCTGCCGGCAACTTCGTCGCGCGCTTGACCATCTGCCCGAGGGGGGGAACCTTGAGAAACAGGTTCGCAAAGCGCGCGAGCTCGAGAAGCCCGGCGCGCGTCGCCTGGCTCGCATCGCAGTCCGGCCGGGCCCACCCTCCGAGGTGCTCCAGCACGATCGTGACTTTCGGCACGCTCGCCACCAGATCGGCAAAGGCCGGGGAGAGAAACCCCCCCGCGGATCCCACGCAACTGACCGCGAGACCGCACGCCTCACAGCTGCGCCAGATCGCGTAAGGGTCCGGGGCAGGGGAGCGCGAATCGGGCCGCAGCCGCACGCCGCTCGCGCCTCCCGAAGCGAGTGCCCGCAACGCATCGCTGGCAGCGGGATCGGCCGGATCGACAGCGACCACGCTCGCAAAGCGCCCCGGGAAGCGCTCGAGGCAGTCCTGCTGATACGCGTTGTCGAACTGTCCGAGGAGCTGCGTGAGCACCGCCTGCGCAACCTCGTTGCGCTGCATCTCATAGAGCAGAGTGTCGACCGGCTCGAACCAGACCGGCGAGACGTGACAGTGGCTGTCGATGATTTCCATGCGGCGTCCCCGCGACGGTCAATGCGTATTTCGCGATTGCATGCAAGCTTGTATGATCAACACGCAGGCTTTCCAAAGAGTACCACGGTGTCGCAACGAGCAATCGGCCTTCCTGTCGGCAGGCTGCGCGCAGGCCGACGGCATGGCTAGCCGGGTGCGTGCGGCAGTGAAGGTCGACGTCGAGCGCACGGAGCTGCAAAGCTTCGATCGACCGCGCATCGGGCCCGATGCTGCGCTGCTTCGCGTCGAGTCCGCCGGCGTCGGCGGGAGCGATCCCGAACTCTACCGCTGGCCCAATCACGCCCCAGTGATCATGGGGCACGAGAACGTTGGGACCATCGAGGAGGTCGGTGAGATTGCGGCGCGGCGTTGGGGTGTCCAGGTCGGTGATCGGGTGGCGCTGCATGAGTACCTGCCCTGCTGGCACTGCAGGTGGTGCAAGCAGGGGGACTTCCGACTCTGCGAGGAGGCGGATTTCTTCCTCGTGAAGGACCGCTTCAACACGCTGCGTTTCGGCATGTCCGACTGCCGCATACCACCGCACCTCTGGGGCGGGTATGCCGAGTACCTGTATCTGCCGTTCAATTCGGTCGTGCACAAGCTGCCCGAGGGTATGCCCGCGCACCTGGCGACGCTCGCGATACCGCTCGGCAACGGCTTTCAGTGGGCCGTGCTGGACGGAGGCGCCGGTCCGGGAACGACCGTCCTGGTGTTTGGTCCGGGCCAGCAGGGCCTCGGGTGCGTCTTCGCGGCGAAAGCCGCCGGAGCGCTCTGCGTCATGCTGGTCGGTCAGACCCGCGATCAGGCACGGCTCGACCTCGCCCGGCGGCTCGGCGCCGATGCGGTGATCGATGCACAGCGCGAAGACCTCAAGACGCGCGTGCGCGAGTTGACCGGCGGCCGCGGTGTCGATGTCGTGGTGGATACCACCGGAGATCCGAATGGTCAGGTCGCATCCGATGCGGTCGCGCTGGCCGCAAAGGGTGCCCAGCTCAATCTGAACGGACTTGGGCAGAAGGTCGGCATCGGTGACATCAAGAAGCTGTACCTCACCGTGCGCGCCCCCCGGGGACACAGCTACGCGGCGGTCGAGATGGCGCTGCGCTACGTGAATGCCGAGCGAGAGCGGTTCGAGCCGCTGTGCTCGCACGCGTTCGCGCTCGATGCGGTCGATACGGCCATCAAGGCAACGGCCGGCCGAGAAGTCGAAGGCGCCATTCACGTCACAGTGGATCCCTGGCGCTGACTGCATCTGCAGCCCGGTACGGGAGCTAACGCGTGAAGTCCACAGTGACCGTTCTACGGTTCGTGTTCGGGTTACATTTTCTTCTGAATGGCCTGAACTTTTTCCTGCACTTCTTCGTCATTCCGCTACCGCACGACCCGGTTGCAGTGAACTTCGTGAAAGCTCTCGCCGACACGGGGATCGTCTTTACGGCCGTCAAGGTGATCGAAGTGTCCACCGGGGTCGCACTCCTGGCGAACCGCTTCGTACCCCTTGCGCTCGTCGTAGCGTTGCCGGTTGCAGTGAACGTCTTCTTCGTCGATGTTTTTCTCGTCCGGACCTGGTTCGGGGGTTACGTCCTCGGCGGCGGCACGCTTCTGCTCAACGTCGCGCTGCTCTTCGCGTATCTTAGGTACTACCGTCCGATGCTGAGCGCGCGCAGCGAACCCGCGTTCGCCTGAGCACCGGCAGGCAGGCTGTGCGCTTCAGCCCCCCCGCTTGCCGCGCCCCCCTTGTACCCGGAGCGAAATGACGGTAGAAGTGCAGGCAAAAGTGCAGTCAGCTTTGCGCACCCGTCCATGCAGCTTCTCGTGAGTACTGAGGCCCCATCCGGCATCCCCGCGCGGATCGCCGAGCAGATTCGCGAGCTGGTGGCGCGCGGGCGGCTCGCCCCGGGAGTTCGCCTCGGTCAGGCCGAGCTCGCCGAGCAGTTCAACGCTAGCCGCATGCCGGTGCGCGAGGCGCTGAAGTTGCTGTCGGCCGAGGGGATGGTCGTCCACGACCCGAACCGCGGGTTCTTCGTGGCGATGCTCTCGAGCGACGAGGCAAAGCAGCTCTTCAAGATGCGTCACATGATCGAGGACGCGCTCCTCGCCGGCATCCGCTGGCCGACGGAGAAGGAACTCGAGGAGCTCAATCGCCGAGCGGATGAGCTCGAGAAACTCCTGAACGCCGGGGACCGCACCCAGTGGTGGACGCGGCACCGGGAGTTCCACGCGCGCATCTTCGACCTCTCGCCCGAGAAAATCATCGTTCGGGAGGCAATGCGGCTGTGGAGTCTCACCGACCGCTATCGCTCCCTCCTGCCCTTGCCGCAGCGGAGCAGCCCGGAGCGCACAGTCGTGCGCAAGCACGATCTCGTGCAAGCACTCGCGGACCACGATCGGCGAAAGGTGATTCGCGTGCGCGCCGAGCGCCGTCAGCATTTCGAGCGCCTGGTGCTCGAGGTGCTCGCCAGCCGGGCGCTCTGAGCCGGTGCCCGACTGACGCGGCACGCGAGGGAGCGTTCCCGCGGTCATCGCTTCGGCAGCCGATTGCTTATACTTTCCTCTTCCTGTCCTGGAGTCTCCATGTCAGCCAACACGGCCGCCACAGCGCGGCAGACCTCGCGCTCGAGCGCCAGTGCCGCACATGGCAAGGCCAAGAAGCGCACCCGCAGTGCCGCTCTGCCCAACTTGATCGCGCAGCGCGTGCGCGATCTCATCACCCGCGGGGTCCTCTCCCCTGGCGTGCATCTCGGCCAGGCGGAACTCGCTCAGCAGTTCGGCGCGAGCCGTGTGCCCATCCGTGAGGCACTGAAGCTCCTCACCGCCGATGGCGTAGTCGTGCACGACCCCAATCGCGGGTTCTTTATCGCCAATCTTTCGAGCGAGGAGGCGCGCCAGCTCTATCGCATGCGCCACCTGCTCGAAGCGGAGCTGCTTGCCTCGGTTGAGTGGCCGAGCAAGCAACAGCTCGCCGCGCTCGAGGAGCAGCTCGAGCGGATGGAGAGGCTCCTGGCTGGCGGCAACTCCCCCGACTGGGTGCACGCGCACCGGCAATTTCACCAGATGATCTTCGATCTGTCGCCGCAGCGCGTGATCGCCGAGGAGGTGCTGCGGCTGCTGCGGCTCACGGACCGCTACCGCTCGATTCTTCCGGTCCAGATGATCCAGGGCGAGCTGCGTGCGAACCAGGAGCGTCATCTCCTCAGGGCGCTCGCGAACCGCGACCGCGCCAAGCTCCTGGATCACTTCGAGCACGATCGTGCGCAGATCGAGGCGGGCGTTCTGCGAGGGCTGCAGGATCGCGGCCTGTAGTCAGAGCTCGTCGACGGTAAGAAGCGTCGGCGGGTGGATGGACACCGAGCACACCGCGGTGGCGGTCATGCCGCGGCGGGTCCCATCGTCAAGCTCCGTGGTAATCCGCGACACCGCAGCCGCAAGCCTGCGCACTCCGAGCCGAAGGGTTGCCGGATCGATCGCGCTCGGCGGAACGTGCGTGGGGTCAGCGCTCTCGGGGGTCACGTCTCGCGACTCTGCAGCTGGTGATAGCGAAACTGGCGGCGTGCCTCATCCAGACGCAGTCCCGCCCGCGTCGCCTCGCGAATGCGCTCCTCGGCCTGCGTGATCTCCTCGGCCACCTCGAGCACGCGTGACTCGTGCTCGCGGGGAATCACGACGACGCCATCGGCATCCCCGCGCAGCAGATCGCCCGGTCGCACCCGCGCCTCCCCGATGTTGACCGTGACGTTGACGCCCTCGACCTGTACGCGGTCCTTGCCGGTGCGCATCCACGAGCCGCGGCTGTACACCGGGTAGCCAATCTCGAGGCATAACGCCACGTCCCGATTGATCCCGTCGATCACCGTGCCTGCGAGGCGCCGGCGATGCGCAATCTCCGTGAGGATGTCACCCCATACGGTCGCATCCTCGCGCCCGCCGTTGTCGAGCACCACGACCTCACCCGGCGGGACATCGTCGATGTAATCCCCGACCGTCCCCGCGGGCTTTCCGGCCGGACCGTACAGCACCGTGAACGCGCGGCCCGTCATCCGCAAGCGCGGATCACACGCGCGGATGTGGGCACACTGCCCGGCGATGCCCAAGCGATCGAGCGCATCGCTCAGTGTCGCGGTGTCCTGGCGTGCGGCCCGCTCCACGGACTCATCAGTGGTGGTCTCCGCTCGAGTACCCGATCGATCCAGCTCCTTCATTCAGCGCCTCCAATACACGAATCCCATTGCGTTCCCCGTGCCCGCGATCGAGCGGTAGCACGGCACGTAGTCCACAACGTGCGCCGGCATCCCGATCTGCGCCATCGCCGCGACCACCGGAATCCAGTTCTTGATCTCCGAGGTGCCGGATTGAAAGGTGGATTCGGGCAAGCTGGTGATGCGGGTGACATCGCCCCGCCGAATTCCCTCGAGCACTTGCTGGTCGACCTCCTCATCGATGACGAAGTGCGTGAGGCCTCCGGAGGCGAGGAGCGCGATCCGCAATGGGCTCTTCCAGTTGCGGATGGCGCGGGCGATCGAGCCTCCGAGCGCGGCGCAGCGCGCCGCCGTGGGTTGATTCGGCGGATAGAACGTATTGATGAACACAGGTACGCTCGGGATTACCCGATCCTGCATGATCTGACGGCACAGAAATCCGAATGCATGCGGGGTCTCGTTCTCGGGCAGCTGCCGCATGGCGCACAGATCAAACCCATCCGCCTGCACCGCGCCGATGAGCTGCAGAGCGAGTTCAGCCGAGCCGGGGTAGGTTGCACCGCCCGGCGGGATGTGCCCGGGCAGGCTCGGCTCGATTCCGGGTGGGAGCGCCGCGCGGCGCTCGGGTGAGTATTCGCGGTTCACGAACGCATCGCCGTAGAAGACGCCGAGACTCGGCACCACTCCGTGACGGAAGCATTCCATCTGATCATCCCCGAACAGCACCGCGATGTCCGGCTTCACCGTCTCGAACACCCGGGCGAGCTGCTCGATTGCCGCCCGGCACGCCGCATGGCGTCTGCTCCATACCTCGGGGGTGATCTGCTCGTTCAATCGCTCCGCGCGGCGCAGCTCGACGAGCTCCTCGAACCTCCAGAGCTTCCCGCGATAGGGGTGATGATTGCGTCGGTCATCCGGCACGCGCAGGTCCCACCCCTGCGGGGGCGTTGAGAGCATCGGGCCGTGGGAGGTGCCGATCGCAAGGACGATTTCAGCCATGATTCAGCTCCGGTCGCATAGACGGACCGCTCGGGGGATCTTGAGCAATAGCCCTCCCGTGGTGTCAAAGCTTGAAGAGTTGTCGCGCATTGTCTTCGTAGATCGCCTGTTTCTGGGCGCGCGTAAGCCACTCGACCCGTTCGATCATCGGCCGCACATCATCGAGGGTGCGTCCGGTCGCCGGATCGACGGTCGAGCCCACGCCGGGACATTCCGCGCCGAAGAGACAACGCTCCGCGCCCATGGTCTTCAAGAGCAGCTCGAGCGCATCCGCCGAGTAGAGCACGGTGTCGTAGTAGAGCTTGCGTGCGAGCTCAAGAAAGTCGATTCCGCGACGGTTCCCGCCGGATTGAAACCGTCCGATCTGATAGGGAATGGCCCCTCCACCATGCGAGACCAGGATCTTGAGGGTCGGAAAGTTCTTGAGCACAGTCGAGTTCACGAGCCCGAAGACTGCGATCGTCTCCTCGTTGATAAAATGCACGGTGTACGGTGTGCGCTCCGACTGCGAGCCCGTCGCATGCAGGTGCGCCGGCACATCGAGCTCGCAGAGCTTCTCGTAGAGCGGATACCAGTACTGATCCCCGAGCGGCGGCGCCTCCGCGCCGGAATTCTCGAACGGATCCGGGTTCAACAGGCAACCGCGAAAGCCGAGGCGCTTGATGCAGCGCTCGAGCTCCGGCAGCACCGTTTGGATCGGCTCGCCCGCCACCTGTGGAAGCCCCGCAATGCCCACGAAGGTCTGCGGGAGAAGCTTGCACGTGCGGGCGATGATGTTGTTGGTTTCCTCGGTAAACCAGTGCACGAGCCGTCCGGGCTTGGCGCTGTGCATCATCTGAAAGGGCCGCGGAGAGAGCAGCTGCAGATCGGTTCCCACGCGCTTGAGCATGTCGAGGTGCCCGCAGGGCGCCATCTCCTTCTTGTTCGCGTAGTACAGGATCTCCTCGTCGGTCACCTCGGGCATGCGCCGTCCGTGCTCACCTCGATGCGAAAGCAGATGCGCCTTGTAAGCCCACAGTTCCGTCGGGGGGCTCACGTGGCCGTGGCAGTCGATGATCATGGGTCACTCCGTGCCGGGATCTGGCGGCGAACTAGGGTGCCACAGGCGAGCGCGAGCACGATCGCAAGCGCGATCGAGCCGAAAAAGCCGCGCGCCCCAGCGAGGTCGAGGGCCGCGACACCCGTAAAGGAGCTTGCGATGGCGCCGATGCGCCCGGCGCCCACCGCAAGACCGAGGCCGGTGGCGCGGTGGGCCGGTGCATAGATCTGCGGCCCCATCGCATAGAGCAGCGTCTGCACCCCGATCACCGTCGCGCCGAGGACAGCGACGGCAATCGCAAGCGGACGAGCATCGTGCGCCGCCGTGTGCGCGAACACCGGCATCAGCACCGCGGTCGCAAGCGCGCCCATGCACAAACCCCACAACGTGCTTCGCGAGCCCACCCGCTGCGCGAGCGCGCCCGCGCACAGTCCCCCGATGAGCCCTCCGACGGAGAACGACGACATCGTCCGGCTCGCCGCTGCCAGGCTCATGCCGAGGCTCGCGAACGCTGTCGGCGCCCAGCTGAACATGGAGTAGTAGAGCAGCACGACGCAGAAGAACGCGCCCCAAAGTCCCAAGGAGTCACGCCGCTCTGCGGGGGCGAGCACGGCTCGGACATTCTGCAGCGACGGCGCGCTCGAGGGCGAAGCCGCACGGGTCGGCGCGCTCACGCCTGGACGCTCGCGCCCGAAGACAATGCCACCGACGATGGCGAGCGCCAGCCCCATGCCGCCTGCCGCGGCAAAGAAACCGCGCCAGCCCCAGGCGGGCAGAATGGCGGAGGCACCAAGCCCCGCGGCAAATCCACCGAGCGGCAAGAAGGCGAGCCCCACGGCCATTGCCAGGCTTCGAACCCGCGCGGGCGCCGCTTCGGCCATGACGGTGGCGGCGACCGGAAGCGACGCACCCAAACCCACGCCCGCGAAGATCCGCACGATCCCGAGCTCGAGCGGATTGCGCGCAAGCGCGCAGGCGGCGGTGAACGCGCCGAGCAGGAGTAGGCTCCCGGTGAGTCCCGCACGCCGACCGAATCGATCCCCGCCGATGCCACCGACGATGGCTCCCGCGGCAAAGCCCACGAGACCGAGCGCGGTGGGCAGCGCGAGCGCTGAGCGCGGTATCGACCAGGCCGCCAGGATCGCCGGCGCCGCAAGCCCCATCGCCTGAGTCCCGATCCCTTCGGCAAAGAAGGCAAGTGCCGCAAGGCACAGCGCAACCGTACGAGCGCGCGACGCGTCGCTGTCGAGCTCGATCGCCGTTTCGGGGTTATCCACGGACGCAAACAGCCTCGCCGGTTGGAGTCTCACCCTACACCCGATACACGCGAACGTTACGGAACGCTCGCCGCTCGCGCTTCCGTGACGATCTCGTTCGCGTCGGCGGGAGTCAACCAGCGCTGCGACTGCAACCGCTCGACGTCTGCAAAGACCTTGCGGGCATACTCTGAATGGCTTGCGTAGAGCGCGCCCAGGCGCTCACGATTGAATGGAATCGAGTACCCGAGCAACATACATCCGCCGGGTCCGTCGCGATTGCCCCTCCACGTGGCCGTCGGCACATCCACGTAGGGCGTGCGCACGCCGCCGATCGCATTTCCGAGGCCGTCGAGGACGGTTGTCCGATCCGATGTATTCACGCGTGTCATCTGCACGAATGTGGCTCGCGGCGGTGGAATCCCCGCACGTACCCAGCGCTCGAGATTGCGCCAAGCGCCATCGAACACGTAGCGAACCGGAAAGGTGCTGATCGGCGCGTCGGAAGGCCTGCAGTGCGCGGTGGGAGCGAGGCTGGGTCCAACGCCCGAGCGGGTGAGATCCGAGACATCAGGGAGCGAGGCGAGCTCCCAGGTATCCACATGCGAGGCTCCAGCCACTTCGTAATGACGGAACAGATCCGGTGGCGCATCGCTATCGGGTCGCCGTGTCGAGGCATTGGTCCTAAGATCGCTCTGTGCCGAGATCTCGATGTCCGGCACACCGAGCGCGTGCGTGATGAGCCGCGGATCTGCGGCCGGTAGGGGCGCCGCGCAGTTATTGAGCGGCACCTGCCACGCCATGTGGCCGCTGCCGAGGAATCCGTCGTAAATCCGCTTTCCGTTGGGAAGCCGTGCCAGCGGGGAGATCGCGCTCGCATAGGTGCGCGTATAGCCCGCCGTCTGGGACTGGCCCGTAAGGTAGACCCGCTCGACCGGCAAGCCGCGCAGTGGATTGTGCTGCGCCTTGCTCTTCAGCAGCGCGCCCAGCTCACTCAGGATGTCCCACGCGAGCCCCGTCTCCCCGGTCAGCGTCGGCGCCGGAATCGGCAGCTGGATGTCGGCGAAGTATGCCGCTTCGGCCGCCCGACAGGCCTCGGTGAACGGACGAACGAGTGGGAAGCTCAGATCGCGATAGCGCACCGGGTCGAAGCGCTTGAGCGCATCCACGGTGTTGGGCTTGATCGTGACTCCCACCCACGCATCGCCCGCCTCCATGAAGTAGTCGTGCGATTCGGCCCACATGATCGGCAGATCGACATCAGCGGAAGGATTGAAGGGCTCGACGATCACGGTGCCGCTGAAGCGGCTCGCATCTTTAGGGCGCCGCACGAGGATGCGCGTGACGTAGCGTGCTTGCGCGATGACCTTGAGCTCACCAGGTGCCGGCCAGTCGTAAATTCGGGCATCACCCCGCATCAGGTATTCCTCCTCGACGTACCCGCGAGCCGCGAGGTCGGTCGGCACCGCCTGGTACATCGAGGCATCGAACGGATGTGATGCCGCGCTCCGCGGCATGAGGCGAGTGGCTACGGGTAGCGGCGTAGGCTCGGGCGAGACGAGCATCGCCTGGGCAGCCGGGATGCAGCGACTCCAGAGAATTCCAAGCCAACCGAGAGCCATCGAGACGAGACCGAGCGCGGTTCGCCGTCTCTGCAGGGTCGCGTTCATTGCGCGTTCTGCTGCTCGCTGGGCCACTTCGCGCCGGCGGGTGTTCGGCGCCATGCGAAATAGGCATCGAGTGCTTCGAGCTTCTTCGCGTTCGGAAGTGCACCCGCCCGCGGCGCATCGGTGAACCGCATGACCGCCGGTGGGTTGCCCCGGAAGGCAGGCCACGCGGGCACTCCGGGTCCGTTGGGATCGCCGCGCTTGGCGAAATTGGTCCAGTAGGTTGCCATGGCATCGGAGATCGCCCGATCCTCGGCTGTCCAGGGCAGTGCTCGCTGATTCAAGTGCTGGAACACGTAGACCATCTCTTCCGAATGCACAGCCCCCGTCGCGTTCTTCCACGGCGATTGCGCCGAGCGGGGCGGTATGTGAGCGAAGTAGTACAGGAACACCTTGGCCGTCCCGGTCATTGCTTGCAGCCGCGCCCACACCCAGTTGTGCCATCCGAAGGCGGCATCCCGTATGAGGTCCATGCTGGATTGACGCCACCCCGTCTCGCTTGCCGGGTACAGCTCGAGCAACCGCTCAGCGAATGGGCCATACCGCGCGTGGACCGCCGCAACATAAGCTTCGCGACTCTGCGGTGCACCGAACAACGCGCCTTCGTCGGAATTGGTCCCGATGAGAATAGGGGTGTCGTTGTAGCGACCCGCCTGGTAGAGCTCGTACTGGTCGCCGGGGATGACCCATCCATCGAGCGTGGGCCAGAACAGCCCATGTCCCGCTGCTGCGCTTTGCACGGCTTGGGCCGAGAGCTGGCGCAGATCCGATGCAGTGCCAGCGCCGAGCTTCGCAGCGAAAGCCGCGCCGTCACGCTCGGCGTCCGCGAGAGTCTGGAGATTCTCCCCCGGCTCGGGCGGCGTGCGTGTCGGTCCGAACGAGCCTCCGCTCTCGGAGATCGCTCCGTCAAACAGCCCCTTCGCAAGGGGCGAGGCCGCGAGGATGCTCACCGAAATGCCGCCCGCTGATTCACCGAAGATCGTCACCCGGTGTGGATCACCCCCGAAGGCTGCGATGTTGCGCCTCACCCATCTCAAGGCCGCTATCTGGTCGAGCAGACCGAAATTGCCCGAGACGTGGCGGGTGGACTCGGCGCTCAGTGCCGGATGTGCCAGGAACCCGAACGGACCCACGCGGTAGGCAATGCTGACGACGACCACGCCGTGCCGGGCGAGCTGCTCACCGCTGTAGAGCGGGATGGCGGTAGAGCCTTGGTTGAACCCGCCGCCATAGATCCACACCATGACCGGCAGCCCATCGTGGCCCGGCCGCGCGGGAGTCCACACATTCAAATACAGACAGTCCTCGCTGAGTGCCTGCGCGCCGGCATCCCTCAATTCGGCCGGTGGCTGCTGCATGCACGAGGCCGCAAAGTGATCCGCGGCGCGAACACCTGACCACCTCGGCGCAGGCTCCGGTGGTCGCCAGCGTAGCTTGCCCACGGGCGGCGCTGCGAACGGGACGCCTCGGTAGATGCTCAAGTCCCCTTCCGTGGTTCCGCGAACGAGCCCCGCGTCGGTGCGTGCGATCGGGGAGGCAGCAGCGAGCGCTGCGGCAAGGATCGCCGTCAGCGCTCCCGCACACACCACGGGGAGCGACAGCAACGAGGTCCGGCGAAGGTGCTTTTTCATGGCTGCTCTGTCATTGCAGTTCTGATCAGGGAGGCGGCCGCTCGTGCGCGGCTTGCACGGCAAGCTGCGCGCCGAGCCAGTCGAAATGATCGTCGGGTTCCTTCTCAGGCCAGCGCCCGACGAAGCTCGAGACACTGTTGATATCGCCCGACCCTCGGTAGCGGGCGCGCACCGGATAGGCGTAGACGGGCCGCTGGCGCAGAGCTCCATTGGCGAGGATCGCGCTCGCGACCACGCTGTCCGGCGCCTGCTGGTTCTCGACCCAGGAGACCATGGGTCCGAGCAGGTCCTGCTGGTAAGCGATGTAGCCGCCCCTGCAGTGATACATCCCCGGGACCAGAAAGGCCCGTGCGAAGGAGCGCGCGGGCTCGAGACCGCCGACTGCCTCCCGAACGCGCTGGTAATAGTCAAGCATCGAATAAGCTCCCCCGGGGCTGTCCGCCGCCCCCTGCCACAGAATCAGCTTTCCGCCTGCCCGCCGGAATGCGTTGAGATCCGGATTGGAGGCATCGTAGTAGGCGCCGTACCTCAGGAGCATCGCGAGTGTCGCATCACCGAGCTTCAGGCCGTCCCAGCCGAAGCCCTCGGGTGGATGGCCCCCGAAGATCATGAACACGATTTGCTTGCGGATGAGCGGTGTTCCTGCGTTGATCAGACTCGTCGGATCGGTCCATGTCAGCTCGGATCCGTAGGGTTCGCCTCCCAGGTACAAGAAACGTCCCGCCGCATCCGTGGGGCCGCGATAGAGCTCGCGAATGACCTCCACTTGTTGCGATGTCAGGCAACGCGGGGGCGAATCGCCCGCACGGCAGGCGAGTGGCTGCGGATCGTAGTGACAGGCGCGCGGGTCATCGATTTGCCCATCCTTGAGGCCATCGAGCCCATCGCAGGCGCTCATGACTGCCGCATGAAGGAGCGCGACGGCCTCACGAGTCAGGATCGGCTGGTGATCGGGTCCGATCGCAACGCGCGTCTCGTAGAGAAATCGCATCACCCCCGGGGTGATCCAGATCGCGGGCGCGCCGGCCACGATGCCAGCGAAGTCCTGGGGATAGCGCTGCGCCTCCGAAAGCCCCTCGCGCCCGCCATCGGAGCAGCCCTGGAAGTACGACACCGCGGGCGGCGCGCCGTAATACGCGGCAATGAGGGCCTTCGCCGCGAGGGCACTCACATGAGGTGCGCGGTAGGCGAAATCGATGCGAATGGCGGGATCACCGTACGCCCACACGGCATCCATGCTGGATGCACCCACGTGGCCCGAATCGTTGAACCCAACTGCGAACTCGCCGCCGAATGCTCGCCGCGTGTCGCAATCCGGAGCGAGCTCACGATAGATCTTCCCACACGCTCCACCGCAGCCGCCCTGCAGATATCGTCCCGTGTAGCTCCGGGTCGGCAGATGCAGCTCGAAATGGATCTGTGGCGCCACATATCCCCGGACCACGCAGAACTCGGGCCGGTCGGAAGTGGCAGGCTCGATCTGTGCCGAGGCGATGACCGTCGGCGCATCGGGAATGCCGGTGAAATCCCGGTGCACGAGCGACTCGCAAGGCACGACGGCTGGCCATACGGCCCGCGCCGGTAATGCAAGGAGCGCAACAGGCGGCGTGGAACCCAGTGCCGACGCGCTCCCCGCGGCAAGCGCAAGGGCCGTGCCGGCGAGGAATCGGAGTATCGCTCGAGCGCACATGATCATCTTCAGTGCTTCGTTCGGTCAGATATGTAGCCTTGCTCGCGGTAGTAACGCGCGGCTCCCCCACTCAAGGGCACATCCAGATCCTTCCAAACAGTCCGTGGATCATACGAATAGGGACGGATGTACCACTTGAGCGCATCACGATGCGCATCGATGGCGCGCGCCAGGTCGTACGCGGCCTGCTCCGGCGTATCGCTGCGGCAGAAGATGGCCTCGCCCGAGCGACCCACTGTGCGGATCGGGCGATCCACCCCTCTGAGCAATCCCCATTGCGCAACCACCCGGTGCTCGCCGGGCATCTGCGCGAGGCGCTCGAGAAGGGCTTCGGGCAGCTGCAGGAACTCCAGGTCGAAGCGCTCGCTCGCCGCCGGCCAGATCGCCGACTCGGGATTGTTGGCCGGGCTACCGAGATCGTTCACCAGGACGTCGAATGCGCTATCGCGGTTCGGCAAGCCTGCGGTGAGCGTTCCGCCCCAGGAGCGCAGCGCATCCGCTGTCAGCCCGTAGAATTCGAGCACGGCCGCGCTTGCAGCGCCGGTCGCCCAGATTCTGACCGGCAGGCGTCTCGTCCTGATATCCCCCAGATCATGTATGCCCGAGGATGCCTTCACGGCGACGAGCAGATACGTCGGGTCTTCGAGCTGTGCAATCAGACGCAGATTCCGGTACGGGCCATCCTTCGCGTACGGTGCGCGGCCATCGTACGCTGCGGCCAGAAACCCGCTCTCCGTGACGCCGAAGTCCACCGGCGCCTCCACCCGCGGCAGACTCCCCATCGCGATCTCGGAGGCCGTGAGCGGCGGGGGATGAGCGGCCTTCGCAACGAGCCTCGGGCCTTCGGCACGATTGCAGTTCGTGCACAGAATCACACGGTAACCGAGCGGGGCCATGGCATCCCGCACGAATTCCCCGAGCTCACCCCATGGGCAACCGTGCAGGCATGCCGCCGCCATGACAGGCTGCTTGACGGCGAACCCGGTCTCGCCTACATCGGCATGCAAGGGCAGCGCGATGCCCAGGATGCATAGCAGCGCGAGGGACTGAAGCGCTCGCGCGCCTCCCGTGCGATCTACTCGATGGTCCATAGTCCTTCCTGCGAGCGCTCCACTGTACCTCATCCGCGGGATCGCGCTCGTCGGCGCGTGTACCTCGATCTTCCTCGCGGGACCGATTCGACGGCGACTGTTGGGAGCTGATGCGTCTCGTTGGCGATCTCGTGCAGGCACCGCTCGTAGTACGCCGTGGTGAGCCGGTGTCTTCCGATCGATGGCGGCACAAAAAAATTGGCCAACGTAACGCTCAAGAAAAGATAGCCATACTCTGCGGCCGCGCGCCTCGGGCTCTTAGCACCCATCCGCGCAAACATCGAGCTGCCGAAGTCGAAGATGGCCTTGCGCACCTCATCATGGAACTTGGCGAATTGCCGGTCACGCGCCGCCTGTAGAAAGAACTCGAAGCGCGCCATCGTTCGAGTACGCATCTCCGATCGCGTCTGTTCTCGCCAGAGCGCATAGTGACATCGGGCGACTTCTTTGACCGGGATCGGGCCCGGATACCTCTCATACAGTGGCTCGAGCGCATCGTGCAACTGCTCGAGATCTTCGGCGACGAGCTTGCGCAGACCCGCCTCGAACAGCTCCACCCGACGACGAAAGTAGAACGACGTGGATCCCCTCGGCAAGTCGAGCCATGCATCGACGTTGCCGTGAGTGAGGCCGCGACCGCCCTCGCGCGCGAGCAGCTCGATCACCGCCTCGGCAATCAACTCCCGACGCGAGCTGCGCTCGCTCGATACGCCCCCGACGGTAGGCGCCCGTAGCAGGCGCTTGGGAGGCTGCGAACGCCGAGCCGCGGTGGTCATGCGATCCTCGCTGCGCAGCGGCAGGCGGCGTCGCCACCTCGTCCCGCGGGGAGCAGCAGGTCGAGCTTGTCGCGCCTCAGAATTTCACGGCGGCCTGAAGCTGGAAGAACCGCTGCAACGGGCTTGCGTTCGAAGGATCGTACAGAACCCCAGCCCCGGTCGATGCGAAATTCACCACCAGCGGCGGAGGCCTATTCATGAGGTTCTGCGCGCTGAGGCTCAGCGTGATGCCATCGCGCACCAGCTTGGGCAGATATTGATGCAGGTTGTAGATGATCGCCATATCCAGCGTGGTGTAGGAGGCGATGTTGCTGTACTGGTAAGGCACGCCAAAGGGTAGAGACTCGAGCGGAATGTGATAGGGCGTGGTGTAGTTCAGAAACAACGTGGCGGCCAGGGAATCCTCGCCAATGTTGCCCTGCCAGCCCAGCTGGGCGCGCGCCTTGAAGCGGATGGGGAAGCTCAGCTCGCTGATCTCATTGGCCGCCGGCGCGCCCGGCAACAGAGAGACGAAATAGTTGAAGACATTCTCGGCCACGGCGCCGGTGTGCCAGGTGCCGTAACGGGTGGGCCACGCCTGATTGATCGCGATGTCCAGACCATTCGTATCGATGGTGGTGCTGTTGATGTGCTCGGCATCGGCGATCGCGACTGTCTGCGAGGCCACCACCGGGGGGCCGAGAAAACCGGCGTCACCGCCCGCATCGAGGCACGCGATGTACGCGTTGTAAAGTGCCTGCGTCGTGATCCTCTTTCCGATCACTGCAGAGCATTTCGAGGCGTTCGTCGCACCCGGCAAAACGAAGGCGACCGGATTGTTGGCGGCGAGCGCCGGGAAGTACATGGGATTGTAAATGTAAAGGGAGTTGAATTCCTGCGAGTTGATCGCCGCAACGTAACCCACATCCGACAGTGGCGTGTCCACGTCGTTGAAGTACTCGAGCTTGTACCAGTTGAGGCTCAAGTCAAAGCCCTGCCACAGTGTCGGTACCCAGTCGACACCGAAGGAGACGCTGCGGGCCGTCGAGGGCTCGGTGGTGTGATAGCCCACATCGGTGGGCAACAAGGCGCCGGGGAAGTTGCAGCCGCTGCACGGGATGGAAATCCCACTGAGTGTGGGCAGCTCGAGGTAACCATGCTGTGCGGTGATATCCTCTTCGAGCATGGAGGGCGCACGGAATGAGGTGCCGAAGCTGCCGTGGACCTTGACTCCGCCGACCGGGGTCCATTCGAGTCCGATCTTCGGATTCTTGCTCTCGCCGAGGTTCACGAGCTGATCGTCGAAGCTGTCGATGCGCCCGGCAAGATCCAGGACCAGTCTCTGCACTCCGGGCAGGGCGTTGGCGCTGCCGACCAACGGGACATAGAGCTCGAGGTAGCCGGAGTCGATGGCTCGGTGGAGGATGTTGCCCGCTCCGAAGCTGTTGTTTGCTTGTACGACTTGCCTGTTGTTTTCGGCGCCCAATGCCAAGCGCACATCCCCTCCGGGCAGCGCGAACAGCGGTCCGTCGGCGTTCAAGTCGTAGTCCGACATGTCGAAATAGGTCACGGTCAAGAACCCGCTACCCAGGAGAGGCGTCAACAGCGACGCAGCGTTGCAATCCTTGAACGCGGTGGCGTCGCAGAAGGGATTGAAAGACGTCGCGGGATTCGAGCTTGCAAGCTCATCGGCGAGCGTGCTCCCCGGCAAGTCCGATATCGAGCTGTTCGGATTGTTGTCGAAGTCGATGTCGTGTCCGTGGCCGCCCTCGAGGGTGAGCTGCCACTCGGCCGGCAAGGAGAATTGCACACCGGCGAAGCCGTTGTACGTCTCCTGATCGCCGTAACGCTCGTTCGCGATCTGGTTGGCGAAACTGAAGTCGACCGTGAGGCCAGGTCCAAAGAAAGGTCCATAGGGTCCAGGTGTCGCGCACGCCGCGATGAGCGCCGCAGGCGCCCCGGCGGGGTTCTTGCACGGAGTGAAGGCATTGGTGTCCGGGACGAAGAGCGCGCTGCCGACGGGCTCTTGAAGAATGGAAAAATCCCGCTTGGTGTAGTAAGCGTCCGCGAAGAAATTGATCGTGTCGCTCAACCTCTCATTGCCGTTCAACATGACGCTGTTGCGGATGGTGTCCGGAAGCGCCTCCTGACCGTACCAGGCGTTTTGCGTGTTGGCCGAGCCGGCGGCGCCCAGCTCTGCGAGTGTGAGGGCGGTGCCATTCTGCATCCGCGGAATGGCATAGCTCGTCCCGTTGAAGACGACGTTGCCCGGGGCCGCTAAGTCCGAGGAGGTCGGTCCGCCGAACGGCGCAAAATCATCCGAGTAGAACGGGCGATCTGCGGCATTCAGCGCACCCTGATGGGTGTGCTGGTAGCCGATCACGAAGCCGCTCGCTTCCCCGCCCCAGGTGAGTCCCACGATCTGGGTGGCTTGCCACTGGTTCTCGCCCTGCGCGCTGCCGTACTGGACGTAGCTTTCCGCCCCGGTGAAGGGCTTTCGCAGGATGTAATTGACCGTGCCCGCGACCGCATCGGCGCCGTAGATCGGGGAGGTACCATCGGGGACGACTTCGACGCGCTGCAGCATCTGAAGCGGTATCGAATTGGGGTCGAAGAACGACATGTCGGCGCTCGTGTACGGAATCCGATGTCCATCGATGAGACTCAAGGTCGCCTCTCGACCGATGCCGCGGATGTTCACGGCGCTTGCGAAGGTGGTGTCGAGAGTCTCGCCCTGCTGATCCGTTCCAGCCCCTGTGGCTCCGATTCCGGAACCGAGCGACAGCAGCTGCGGATACTGTTGAAGGACATCTGCCGTGCTCGACAGACCCGAGGACTGCAGGTCTGCCTGTGACAGGTTGAGCGACGCGGAGCCCACCTGCTGGACACCGTGAATGCGGGTGCCCGTCACGGTGACCTCCGAAAGCTCTCCCCCGGAGGGCGGCTGGCCGGCCGAAGTGTTCCCTGAGGATTGAGCGGTTGTCGGCCCTTGCGCGGTGTTGGATTGGCTCGCTCCCGGGGCCTGCTCCGGGGTGCCGGAGGACTGACCGGGCGTCCCCTGCGACGTGGTGGCAAGGGACTGGCTGGAGTGCGCATCCGGCGCTTGATTCGCCGGGCCCGTCCCCTGGGCGCGGCTCGTCATTGATGCAAGCCCCATCGCGGCGAACAGCGCCAGCAAGACAGCCATTCGACGTGCGCACCGAAGTGCCGACGTATTCATGAGTCCCCCCTCGCGAGTATCAGGCTGTCATTGGAGGCGGCTCAGTTCGCCGCGGGCGCCTTGCAACTCTTCACTCGTAGAGTAATATGCGCTGCCCTCGAATAGCTCGTCAAGAGTGTAGGCAAAAGCGGCGGACACTTGGGGATGACGAATATGCAGGGTAAGGAAACTCCAATTCGGGCCGATCAGGTTGGAAGCCTGCTGCGTCCCCCCGCATTGCTCGCCGCACGCCAAGCCTTCGCCGATGGGCGCATCGCAGGTGATGAGCTTCGCGCCGCCGAGGACCGCGCCATCCTTGCGGCTCTCGAGCTTCAGCGGCATACGGGCATCGAGGTCGTCACGGATGGCGAGTATCGCCGCACCAGCTTTCTCGGTGGGTTGCTCGATCATCTCCAAGGACTTGCGAGGAGCGACGACCCGCTGGCCGCGGCCGGCAAGCCCGTGTGGCGGGGTCCGGGCGAGAAGGTCGCCCGCGAGGATGCGGCGGTCCCCGCGGTTCGCATCGCGGGGAAGCTCTCCGTGGCGGGTCGCTTCACCGAGGTGGAGGCGATGTTCCTCAAGAGGCACGCGGGGCGGACATTCAAGGTGGCACTTCCGAGTCCGCACATGCTGATGCACCTGTATCGGCCAGGGGTCACCGATGCGATCTATGGAGCACGCGAGGAGATGCTCGCCGACCTCATCGGCATCTGCCAGCGCGAGGTCGATGGCTTGATGCACGATGGTGTTCCGTACATCCAGCTCGATTCGCTGCGCTATACGGACCTCATCGACGAGCAGCGACGGCAGAAGTGGCAGGGGATCGGCTTGGAGCGGGTGCTGGGCGAAACGATCGCGGCGGACAACGCGGTCTTAGGCCGCACCAGAGGCCCCGGTATCACCCGCGGCGTGCACCTGTGCCGCGGCAATCACCGCAGTGCGTGGGCCGGTGCGGGCGGCTACGAATCGGTCGCAGAGCGGCTGTTCAACGAGCTCGATGTGGACCGCTTTCTTCTGGAATTCGACGATGAGCGCTCCGGAGGTTTCGAACCGCTTCGTTTCGTTCCCAAGGGCAAGATGGTGGTTCTGGGACTCGTGACGACGAAGACCGGCGCGCTCGAGCCCGTCGATGTGTTGCGGCGTCGCATCGACGATGCATCGAAGTACGTGCCGCTGGAGTCACTGGCGATCAGTCCACAGTGCGGGTTCGCATCGACGCACCTTGGAAATCTGCTGACCGAGGACGAGCAGGCGCGCAAGTTGGAGCTCGTGGCGAGAACGGCGCGCCGGGTCTGGGGCTGAGATCGGGCGGATGACTGCAAGAGATTTGCTTCAATCCCACGCGGTCGTCACCCCGGTAGACGGGGTGCTGCTACTCATCGCCTCTGCGGCCGTGGCCGTCGCGTGGTATCGAGAGCGGCAAGGCCCACCGACCGCTGCGCAGCAACCCAGCAAGGCGCTGCGGTATGCAGTCATAGGGGCGCGCTGGTTCTTCGGCGCACATGCGCTCTACTCGGGCCCCAATTACTTCTTGCACATCTATCCCCAGATGCAGATGGTGCATCCCCTGGCCGGCCCGTTCCAGCATTACATGGAAGCCATGGGTCTGTTCGGCATCGTGAAGTTCATAGAGTCCGTGGTGGGAGTCTGCCTCGTGCTGAACCTGTATGTTCCCGCAGCGGCGATCATCGAATTACCGATCACGTTCACGATCTTTTATCTCAGCGTGTTCGTCGTTGCCGATCCGCGCACCCTGTTGACCGGGCCGCGGGAGCTGTTGCTCAACGTATTCCTGGTCTGGGCCTACGGGGGTTGGATGGCGCCGATTCTCAAGCCACGCCTTCCGCTTCAGCCTCTGTGGGGCGGTTCGCGAGTGAAGGTTCCGCTGCCCGACTCGATCCAATGAACCGCGCCCCCGGCAGGCTCGGCGCAATTTGCGGCCACACTCTGGCCGCAGCCCTCACGTTGAGCCTGATGCTCGGCGGACATGCGGCTGTCGCCGACTGCGTGGGCGGTGCGGCCGCAACGGCGACCACGCTGCCCGCAAGCTTTACCTTCGCTGCTGTGGGCGACATCATCATCCAGCAATCCTCGGGGGCGATCATTCGGGCGCACGCACCGCAGATCGTCCAGCTCCTAAGCCAAGCCGACACAAGCTTCGGTAACTTCGAGTCGAATAGTTTCGAGCTCGATCGCTTCTCCGGGCACGTCCGCCCTCCTCCAGAGGGTCCTGTGCTGCTGGCACCGCCCCAGGTGCCTCTCGAGCTCAAGCGACTCGGATTCACATTGCTGAGCACCGCGAACAACCACGCGGGCGACTGGGGTCCCGAGGGAGTTCTCGCAACCGCGCGCACACTGCAGCAAGCAGGGCTCGTCAGCGCCGGCACCGGTGCGGGGCTTCGTGCGGCGCGCGCGCCGGCGTGCCTGATGGCGCACGGCGCCTCGGTCGCGCTGGTGGCCATCACATCGACCTTCTCGAGTCCCGACGCTGCGGCGGCGCAGCGGCCGGGGGTCAATGCACTGCACCTGAACGTCCGCAACAATGTCTACGTGATGAATGACGCCGATCGGCGCGCCCTTCTAGCCTCAATCCGCGCGGTGCGGCGAAGTGCGGCGCTCGTCTTCGTCTCACTGCACACTCACGAGCTGGGCATCGACGCGGAGCATCCGCCGGAGTTCGAGGTTGAGTTGGCCCACGCTGCTATCGAGTCGGGTGCGGACGTCTTTGTCGGCCACGGCCCGCATACGCTGCGCGGACTCGAGATCTACAAGGGACGTCCGATCTTTTACTCCCTGGCCAACTTCGCGGTGATGCAGCCGCCGTCGCGGATCAACCCGAAGCCACTCAGCCTACCCCCGGGTTCGGTGTTCACGCGCCGTGCATTCTTCGAGAGCATTCTCGCCGTGGGACGCTACGAACACGGCCGGCTCCGGCAGCTCGAGCTGTATCCGTTCCAGCTTGCTCAGACCGCTGACCCAGCCCTGCACGGCCTGCCCGAATCCGTGTCGCCTGCCGAGGGCCGGGCGATTCTCGAGCGGGTTCGCGAGCTGTCGCAGCCGTTCGGAACGCAACTGCGCATTGCCGATGGTGTGGGTGTGGTGCGCATCGCCGCGCCGTAGGTGTTCCCATGAATGAGACCGCCTCGGGCAAGCTGAAGTACGTCATTCTGTGGTTGCGCATCTTCTATGGCGCGCATCTCACCTACTCGGCAATGCGCTACTACATCGCCTACGCGCCCCATTGGTTGCTGGCCGCGATCCACTACAAGCCATTCGCCCCGGCAATGCCCGCGCTCGCACGCGCCTTCGTGGACGCCATCACCGCCACGGGCATCTACCACCTGGTCAAAACCGTGGAATTGATCGTGGGCGTCGCATTGCTCGTGAATCTCTTCGTACCCTTGGTGCTGATCATCGAGATGCCGATCAGCGTCGTGATCTTCATCCTGAACTTCTTCGTCGTGGCCTCCGATCGTCAGCTCTTCAGCGGCCCCCAGGAAATCTTGCTGAACGGGCTGCTCATCGTCTTCTATTCGCGGTATTACCGGCCGCTCCTCCAGCCCGTGGTGCCACCGCTGCCGCTATGGAGGGGAAGGTCAAAAGGCCATGCACCTGAATAAGATCTTTGATCTCGGGTACGACCTAGTGCCGACCATCACGGCGAGCCTCGTGGTACTGATCGCCGTGCTGCGCGACGTGCGGCGCAAGCACCGGCGATAACTTCATCGCGGACCCGGATGGGATGATCGAGAGGATCATCGCAGCGCTCGAAAGCCGCGTCTCCGGAGCAGACCTCGCCGCATCGCCGACTTCCATGTCGCCTCATAGGGCCGGGCCTCGCGGAGATCGATACCGGCCGAGGAGCCATTCGGGCACGCAGCAGAGCGTGAGCCCACCGATCGCGAAAGTCGCGGACAGCGTCGACCATCCTCTTGCACCTAACGGCACGATGCCGATGCCATACAGGAGCGCAACGACGGCGAGGATGAGGAAGAACGGTCCGGTTGCATAGCAGTGGGTACGACCGCACCGACGCGCGTTCAGTAAGCACGCCACGCCCATGAATGTCAGAAGTGCCGGCCACACGACGACGAGATAGCGCGTGCCAATCGTTGGGCTGATGAGCAGGATTGCCGCAGGTATGCCGAAGGTCATGCACCCCCCGAACCCGCTCGTCCAATCGGTAGCACCTCTCCCGCGGTCGACTTCACCGCTCATCGGCGGCTCTCGCGCCGCAGCACGATGGGTCGGCCTGCACGATGCTGACTACCGTAGAGATCGTCGCCGAATTCGGTGACGGCCGCGGCATCCGAGTGAAGCTGCCGCTGCGTCCGTTGGGGTTGCTCTTGGGGTCCGAACTGACTTCCCAAAGTCGCAGCTTGACTGATGACGCTGCCACCGAGAAAGGAGGATGTGTGAAGACCAGAGGCTGAGCAATGGCCAAGCATAAGCGGTTCGTTTCGCTATTCCAAGTGAGGCGCGAGCACATCTTCGATCCATTTCATGAATGCGCGGACTCGGCGCGACAAGTTGCGCCGATGCGCTACTACGAGGGACACGGCAAGCGACCGGCGACGAAAGTCGGGTAGAATTTCCACCAGCGCTCCACTCTCCAGGTATCGACCAATGCCAAGAAGTGGTGCCTGAATCAGGCCAAGACCGGCGAGGGCAGCGGCTTCGTAGGTTTGTGCGCTGTTGACGTGCAGCGCACCTGGCAACTGAAGTGTCGCGTAACTTTCGCTGTCCGGATATTCCCATCCATGGGGTCTTGCGCCCAGCGTCGTCCCAAAATGAATTGTCCGGTGTTCCTGGCGCTGGAGATCTCCCAGCGATCGAGGGACGCCATAGCGCGCCAGATAGGCGGGACTGGCAGCGTTGACCATGCGCAACAGGCCCAGTGGGCGGGCAATCAGCGTCTCGTCCCCGATGGGTCCAAGCCGCAATACACAGTCGAAACCCTCTTGAACCAGATCGACTTGCCGATCCGTACTCGACACCTCCAGCTGCAACTCGGGATGAGTCGCCATGAAATCGGGTAAGGCCGGCACGATCGTTGTCCGTGCCACCTCGGTCGGAAGATCGACGCGCAGACGCCCGCGAAGTGCCACGCGATCGCCTGCGAACATCGAGTTGAGATCGTCAACGTCCGCGAGCAGATTGCGGGCACGTGCATGAAATACCCGGCCGTCCTCCGTCAACTGCACGCTACGCGTCGTGCGATGCAGAAGCCTGACACCAACATCTTCTTCCAGCTTCCGGACCGCCGCTGAGGCCCTTCCCTTTTGAATGCCCAGGCTATCGGCCGCGTGGGTGAAGCTCCCCATTTCCGCCACCGTTACGAAGATGAGGATGGGTTCGAGATGCTGCATTCCCGTGCCTCGGTATTGTTCACCGCAGAGAGAACAGTGAGTTCACTTCCTCGGCGTTTATCATACCTAGGAGACACAGTAAGGTCCGAAGGCTGGACCCCCATCGGAGAATCACAAGTGTCCGAAACCATGAACCTGCATCAGGTACCTGAAACTATGACCTGGCATCGCGCCCTGTGGGCCGGTCGGATAATGAGCGTGCTTGTCGTTATCGCTCTGTCGGCAGACGGCGCTATTCAGCTTTTCGCGCCAGCACAGATCGCGAGCATGTTGCACGAAACCGGGTTCGCGATAGACCTCACCCGTGTCGTGGGTCCGATCTTACTCGCCTGCGCCATCCTTTACGCCATCCCGGCCACCGCCGTCCTCGGCGCAATCCTAGTGACGGGCTTTTTGGGAGGTGCCATCTGCGCCCATGTCCGCATTGGTGAGTTGGGGTCGCCGCCGGAGATCATTTCCCTGCTTCTGGGCGCGATGACATGGGGCGGCCTCTACGCGCGCAATCCCCATATCCGGGCCATTCTGCCGCTCATCCGTTGAACCAACTGGGGCAGTGCTCTGTCCCTCAAGATCAGGAGAAGACGCATGTTTTTAGTAATGGGAATCACCGGAAAGGTGGGCGGCGCAACGGCAGAACGGCTGTTGGCGCACGGCAAGGAAGTGCGCGCGCTCGTCCGCAATCGCGAGAAGGCGGCGAAGTGGGCCGACGAAGGCGTGCAACTGGTCACCGGCGACTGGAATGATTCGGCGACCATCGAGCGGGCGCTCAAAGGCGTCGAAGGCGCGTTCGTCATGTTGCCGTCTATCTGGGCGCCCTCGCCCGATTACAAAGAAGCCAAGCGTGTGATTGCGAACTATGTCGAGGTGCTCTCCAAGGCGCCGCCGCCGCGGGTGGTAGCGCTTTCGTCGATGGGTGCGAACAGGACCAGCGGGCTTGGGATGATCACGGCCCTGTCGCTTCTGGAGCGAGGTTTTCGCGATCTGGTATCGCCGATCGCATTCGTGCGCGCAGGTGGATTCTTCGAGAACTTCCTCTACGGCTTGCAGGTCGCCCAGGGCGGAACGCTACCCGTCTACTACAATCCGACAAACCGGAAATCGACCATGGTCGCGACGAACGACATCGGCGCGGAGGTCGCAACCCTTTTGACCGGACCAGCGTGGTCAGGGCTGCGCGTCGTCGAGCTTGGTTCGATGGTCACCGCCGATGAAGTCGCGGCGCAATTGGGTGAAGTCCTGAATCTCGACGTGAAAGCCTTTGCAGTCCCGCGTGCAGGGTGGGCGGAAGCGTTCGAGCAATTCGGCATCCCGAAGGGCCACACCGGACCTGCGGAGGAAATGTTTGAGGCCGTGAATGCAGGATGGATGGACCTCGGAATCGAGGGTACGGAGCACGTAGCGGGCACGACGTCCGCACGCGATGTCTTCGCGGCGGCCCAGAAAGCCGTGACGGCGTGAACCGCGACGTTCACGTCAACGAAGATCGGAAGCGAACATGAAGGTTCTTGCATTTGGGTGCAAAAGGCAGAATCGGACGGCTGTTCGTCCGCGACGCCCTGGCGAAAGGCAGGCGTTGGGGCCGCAGGGTGAACTGCCGACCCCAATCCCACGGTGAGCGCCAACGAAACAATGACTTACGCTAACCTGGGGAGCTCCGCACCGAAACTGTATGTGCGCGGACCGACGGAGGCGACCGTCCGCCCGGGCAGCTCGTGTGGCGCCTCCATCACTTCCTCTCGAAGTCGCGCTCGACCAGCGGCTGCACGCGTTCCGCATTCTCGGCCTCGAGCTGCCGCACCGGCCTTCCCTCGGGGACCTCCAGCGGCCCAAAGCGTTTGCGCCAGAGGTAGATCGTCTGGTCGCTCAGGCCGTGCTTGCGGGCCACTTCCACCACGGGCGCCTGATCGGCCTCCCGCAGGATCTTGATCATCTGCTGCTCGCTAAAGCGGCTCTTCCTCATAACTCCCTCCTGCCCGATGCTTACCATCTATCCCTGACGGGGCTGCCCGCGCTTCACCACCACCTCACCAAAACCTCAATTCGCGTTAGGTAGTCTCAAAGCATCGGAACCAGGAGCACGCTCAAGCTGCTTCGAAGCTGTAGCCGCGGCTGCGTGGTGTGCCCGCGGCAGCCGAGCCGCCTCCGAAATGGTCCGGGCCAAGGCCTGTAACCACCGCTGTAACCCCCACTGGAACCTTTGATCTATATGCGGGGTGGCAGTGCAGGCGGATCATGCGGCCGCTGGCGACACTGCCGGCAACACCACAACGGGAGAGTTTCTATGCTGTCGAACCTTTCACCGTATTCCGTTCCGGGACTGGCGGGCTCGTTTCCTCAGCTGGCAGCGGGATTTCCGCCCATCGGGGGTCAAGAATCCATGAACCCCTACGGGCAGGGCCTCATCGCGCAGAATTCGTTCGCACAGAATCCGTTCGCGCCGAGCCCGTTCGCCCAGACGCAGAGCTCGTTCGGCCAAGGCCCGGCACAGCAGATCATCTCGACCGTTGTTCAGCTCGCGCAGCAGCTCTATGCCCAGAGCGTGCTCACGCAGCAGCTCGGCCTCACCCTTCACCAGATCGCGCAGCATCTGGCTGTTCAGAATCTCTCTCGACCGTTCGGCGCTGCAGTCGGGCAGCAGGGGGCGTACGGCGGATTCAATCCCCAGGCTCAGCTGTGGGGCGGGAGCCGTCCGTACACGATCCAGTAAGCGGCGCGGCAAGCACGCCAGCTCGGGTGCGCGAACGCGGTCGCGACATTCCCCTTCCGCGGTCGCGCCCCCGCAGCGTGGCGCAATGACGAACGAAGGAGAGTTCGATGGCGCAAGACAAAGACGAGCGCTCCAGCGCGGCTGAACGATCCGGAGGAGGCAGAAAAGGAGCCGAGCCAGCCGAAGATCCGGCCAGGCGGGGAGCAACGAGCGGCTTCGGTCGCTCGGCCTCGCGAGAATCGGGGAACGGAGGAAATGGCGCGCCCGCCTCCCCGGCTCGCCTCAAGCCGCGCGAGCAATACCTGATCGGGCACCGCTTCGCCCCGGCCGCACAACCCTTCGGCTATCCCGAACCAACAATGGATGCCGTCGTCGAGTATTTGACTCACCAGGAGCACGTCGAGATCGTCAAGCGGATCAAGCTCAGCGTTAGCCATCCGTTCGCCGCTGATGACGGCACGAACGAGGTCATCGTGGCCAGAATGGACGAAGCCAGGGCCGAGCGGCTCCGCGCCGCCGCGCCCGTTCAGCTGATCATCGAGCGCAACTCGCTGCTCAACGACGCGGACTTCCTGTCCCTTGCCAGCCGGCGGGGTGCAGGCATGATCGGTGTCCTTCCGATGATCGGCGGCGGCGGTCCGATGATGGGCGGTCCTTCGGCTACTTTGCTGCCGTTGCGATCGATTGCAACCGAGCTCGCGTTCCGGGTCGTGGGAGAGCGCGATCAACCGCTGCCGAAAGCAACCGTGGTCGTCGCCGGCGGCGGCCTGCCCGCAGAGGCCCTCACGGACGAAACCGGAACGGCGCGCATCAGCTTCTTCGGCGGCCCAATCGAGGCGATTCAAACCCTCTTCGTCAGGGCTCCGGCGAACTACTGGAATCGGCAGATCACCGCGCCGGCGCTCAATCGCGGTGTGAATACCGTGAAGCTGCGGCCACTTTCGGATCTGTTCCAGAATTTCCCTGCCGAGCGCTTGGTGGGCTGGGGCCAGCGTCTGATGCGCCTCGATCAACCGGTTCGACGCTTGACCGGAAGCGGCGTACGGATCGGATTGCTCGACTCGGGCTGCGACAACTCTCATCCGCTGCTGCGGCATGTCACTCGGGGCAAAGATTTCACGGATGCGACGGAGGCCGGATGGACGAATGATCTCATCTCCCACGGGACGCACTGTGCCGGCATCATCAACGCGGCGAATACCGGGCAGGGCATCAGTGGCTGCGCGCCCGAGGCCGAGCTCCACGTGTTCAAGCTTCTGCCCGGCGGCCGCATGAGCGATCTGCTTGTCGCGCTCGACGAATGCATCGAGCGCGAGCTGGATCTCATCGGTATCAGCGTCGCGAGCGATGAGTACTCGGAACTCGTGGCGCAGAAGCTCTACGAGGCGCGACAAAAGGGCATCGCCTGCATCGTCGCTGCCGGTAATTCGGCCGGGCCGGTCGAATTTCCAGCATTGTTGCCGGCGGTAGCAGCGGTCTCGGCAGTGGGCAAGCTCAAGGAATTTCCTGCCGACAGCTCGCACGTTCGCAGCATCATCCCGCAGCTGACCGGCGGGGACGGCATCTTCGCCGCGACTTTCAGCTGCGCCGGTCCGCAGGTGGCCGTTTCTGGCCCCGGAGTCGCCGTGCTGTCGACCGTTCCCGGAGGAGGCTATGCCGCCGCGGACGGCACTTGGGTGGCGGCGGCGCACGTGACCGGATTCGCGGCACTGATGCTGGCTCACCACCGCCTTTTCTCGGAGGGTCCGTTCCGGAGCCGGAGCGAGCAACGCGTGGATGCACTCTTCGAGTTGATCCGCGCGAGTGCCGTCCCGCACTTTGCCGACCCGCAGCGCGGTGGCGCGGGTGTCCCGGACTTGCAGCGGGTGCCGTGGGGACAGGAGTTCGCGATGGGGCATCCGGCCGGAAGCGGCGCGGAGCGCGCGGCGGTACCGCCCTACTGGCCCGCGGCCGCCCGCGAATGGCCAGCGTTCGTCCAGATGCGCGCCGCAGGGCTGATCTAGGGAGCCGCGTCGGGCTCACCCTTCCTCGAGCGCCGCCGAGTCGTGCGGCGCGAGGCTTGCGCGCGCGCGCCGCGATCGCAAGAGAGCGCGAAGACGGGCGGCCGCCTCGCCGCGGCGGTGCACCTTGAGTTTCTCACACATGTTGTGCACGTGGTTCTTGACCGTCGTCGCCTCGATTCCAAGCCGGCGGGCGATCTCCTTGTTCGTGAGCCCCCGATCGATCAAATCCGCGATCTGCAGCTCTCGCCGTGACAAGGGTCCAGCAGGACCCTTACCGCTCTCCGCACAAAACCCCTCGCTGCCGACCTGCGATAGCACCGCCACCTGGCGGTAAAGAGATGCCGCGGCTCGCGGCGAGCACACCAGCTCATCGCGCATCACGCGCTCGAGCACGCTCACGGCATCGGGGCCCCGAGCGCTGTCGCGGACGTAGCCCGCCGTGCCGGCCGCGGCTAGCGCGAGGATCTCCTCGCCAGTTTCCCTGACTCCGAACGCGACGACCTTAACGTCGGGAGCGGACTCCACGAGTGCTCGCACCTGCTCGACGCTTCCCTGACGCGTAGCGTCGAAGAGAACCACGTCGGGGTGCAAGCGCGCACTCTGGTCGCGGGCGTTGACCACGTCGGACGTGCAGATCACGTCGACTCCGCTCTGTAGTGCGAAAAGCGAAGATAAGCCCTCCTGCACAAGGCGCACGTCGCTCACGACGAGGACGCGCAGCGTCGTCGTCCGACTTCCCCTGTCATCGTCCGACTCCCCTGTCATCGTTGCGCCCCCGTGCCCAGAGCTGATTTTTGTGACCTCACGACTGAAAGTAAAGCGACAGCGTGAGCGGGCGGCGCGCAGCTCGGGGACCTGGTCACCTGCTATCTGCTCAAGTACACGCAGTTTCCCAGAGACCAAGTGGGAGAGCTGGGAGCTCTTCTACAGCTGGGTGCGCGCCTACTCCCATCTGTTCGCGTTCTTCGGAAAACCAGCGCGCTGTACGCGTACCACGCAGAAGCGCTGACCGGTGGGCGCGCGCATCACCACCCAGCGCTCCATGCGCTTGTCCACGGCGGCGCCCAGCTTCTCGAGCCGTGCGACTTCGGCAGGAATGTCATCGGTCTCGATGTCGACATGCACGCGGCTTTCGTGTTCCACGCGCTGAATCTGCACGCTCAGCTCATCGGGTGGCGTCGCGAGCATGCGGTACTTGCCGCGGCTGCCCGGATGGCTCGGATCTACGGGACGGCCCAGCGCCTGCGCCCAGAAGCTGGCAGCGGCGTCGATGTCGTCGGTCTTGCAATCGATCAACAGGCCATTGATGCGCGAGCGATGCATGCCATTCCCTCCCGGTTGCTCGTGGCTCGCAAATGGTACCTGAGTCCGAGCTGTCGCCGCACACCCGGAGGGGGCGCCCGATGCTGGGTGCCGAAGCGGAGCCTTCCTTCGCTCTCGACTGGGCCGTCAGGTGACGCCTGTTTGGAAATCCTGGTCCGCCTACACCACAGCGTTGAGCGCTCGAGCGACCGGAACGTGCGCCGCGCGGATTGCGGGAAACAGTCCGCCCGCGAATCCGATCACGCACGCCCAGACGATCCCGAGCACAACGAGCTCTGGCGTCACCTGCATCACGAATGTGATGGGAGCCTGCTGGCCGCCGCCCAGCATGCTCGACACATGCCCGTTGAAGAGGGTCCATGCGCAGAGGGCTCCCACGAGGCCGCCCGTGATCGACAGGAGCAGCGCCTCGCTCATCACGGAGATGACCACGGAGCTGGAGCCGAAGCCGATCGCACGCAGCGTTGCGATCTCGAGCGAGCGGGCGCTGACCGACGCATAGAGGCTGTTGAGCGCGCCGAACAGTGCACCGGTCGCCATCATGCCGCCTATGAAATATCCAATCCCCTTCAGAAGGGCGTTGAGACCGCGAGACTGAGCTGCCGCGTAGGTGGACTCCCTGTAGGCGCTGACATGCAGAGTCGGATCTGCGGCAAGTGCGTGCTTCAAGCGGTCAAGAGAATCCGCAGTCGCGAGGCGCACCGTCACACTCTGGAACCAGGTGCGCTGATACGCGGCAAGTAGTGTCTGCGCGTCGGTGAAGATCTCGGAGTCTAGAAGACTCGGCCGTGCGCTTGCGAAAACCCCAACGATGCGCCAGTCGCCGTTCTGAAACATCAGGTGGCTACCGACACCGAGGCCGAAGCCCTCCTCCAGGGTGCGTCCGATGACGAGCTCGTGCAGGCCGGGACGGAACATCCGGCCCTCGATGAGATGGATCTCCGGGCGAAGCTCCGATTCGATGCTCGCCACGCCGCGTATTGCGACGTTGGCGGGCTTGCCGCCGTTTGCCGGCTCGACCTGGATCTGTGCCAGTGTCTCGGCGGATGCAATCGGACGACCCGCGGCGTCCTTCGCGATGCCCGGAGCTTCGAGGATATTCGGTACCTCGTCGCTTGGAATGCTGCTCAGGGCCTCCTGGAGCGCCCCGCTCGAGAGGATGAGGGCACGATCAGGGCTTCCCGCTCCGGCAATCGTGCCGGCGAGTCCCACCGCCATCGCCAGAACGCTGATGAGCACTCCGACGACGCCGGCGATTCCTATGACGATCACGAGGGAGGCGCCGGTCCGCTGCGGCAGATTGCGCAAGTTCATACCGACGACTGCGAAGATCTGCCGCAATGCGCTCATGGCCAGGCCGTCAGCGCACTGCGAGCGCGCCGACGATCGAGAGCCGCCGGGCGCGCCACGCCGCCGGAAGGGCGCTCACGAGCGCGAGCAGCAGGGCAAGACCGACCCCGATCGCAAAGACGATCCATGGCAAGCGCAAGAGCGGGGTTATGCCGACCGCGCGCCGCATCAATTCAGCGAGGGCGGACAGCATCGCGTGGGCGACCAGCAGGCCGAGTACGGCAGAAGCCAGGGTGAGCAGGAGGGCCTCGCTCAGCACGAGCCCCGAGATGCCCCTGTCGGTGAATCCCAGTGTCTTCATCACTGCGAACTCGTGGATGCGCTCGCGGTAGGCTTGCATGAGCGTGCTCCCGACGAGCAGTAGCAGCGTCGCGAAGGCGGCCGCAACGATCGCCTCGACGAAGAAGTCGAGATCCCCGATCTGGGCGAGCTGCCCCTGCGCGTTCGCCCGCTCGGTTTCGGTACGTGTGCGATTCGGCGAATTGGTGAACAGGTCGTCGATCGCGTTGCTGATAATCGCTGCCTGGGAGGGATCGGCAATGGTCTCCTGATAGAACTGCACGGTGCCCGTGTCCGTCGCCCGGGCGGTGTCGAAGTACGGGTAGTTCATCAGCAGCAGCGGCTCGTCCCCCGCGGGGCTGTTAGGGATATCGAACGTCCCGACGATCTGGAACGTCCAGTCCGCCGTGCCGTCCTTCTTCTGGGCGTTGAGCGCGTGGATCGGGATCTGCTCGCCGATTTTCCAGCCTAACCGCTGGGCGAGGCTCCGCGCGATGAGCGCTCCGGTGCGGGTACGGCGAAAGGCCGCACGCTCGGTCGGCGACACACTGTACATCGAATTCTCGGCAAAGAAACTGTCCGCGTCGACCGGCAGGACGATGACCAAATTGCGCATCGATTGGTAATCGCCGACGAAAAGCCCCCGGGGTGTCACCCCGGTCACGCCGTGCACCGCCTCGATCTCGGGAAGGTCCGCAAACGGCAGCGGCAGGCCCGTCGGACTCCTGGTGATGAGGACGTTGAGCCGCCCCTGCTCGCCCGCCTGCTTGAAGGCACTGTCGATTCCCTGGAGCATGCCGTACAGCAGGAAGGCTACGACGATCGACAGCGCCGTGAAGATCGTGCGCGCCTTCTTGCGCCACAGCCCGCTCCAGACGAGAAGGAAGTACTTCATGCAGCGACTCCATGTTGGGCTTCCGAACGGCCCCTTGTCTACGTGCAGGATGCCTGGTGGCGTCGGCTCACCTTGGGCTCACGACGCGAGGAGAGTGTACCGACAATGCATCGAGTCGCCGCACGGGTCGCCTATGAGCTCGCTGTCACCTGGGCAGCGGTCGAGGAGCCGACGAATTCACCTAAAGCTCGGCGAAGCAGACGGCGGTCGCTACCCAGAATAAGTCCAGGAGCCTCCCCCCCGCTCGCAAACCGACGAGCCTCTGTGCCGTGCGATTAGCAGCGCGCGAGGCGCTTGCCGCTGCGCGGGGCGGAGGCTCGGGTCAAATAGTGTCCGGTATCTGACACATCAGGGAATCCCGTGTGACGTCCGTCTCCACGGCTGCGGCAGGACCACGCGATGATTGTCTGGTGCGTGGCTTGTACGGCACATTCCTTCAACTCAGAGTCGCTCCGGTGAGAACGACGAGCGTTCCAGCGAGCAATAGGTCATGAGGAGTCTTATGAAAGAAAAAGCGAAGCCCAACGGGCAGGTGCGCATCGGTAACGAAGGTTGCCGCGACGACAGTGACACTCAATCGTTGAAGCAGCTGCCGGATTCCTTCGAGTCCACCCTCGCCATCGGCACCGATCCCTACAGCAATGACGCGGATCGCTCCGGTCTCAGGAGGCGGCGCCGATCATTGGACGACATGCGAGAGTTGAACGATCAGATCAAACGAGGTGAGCTGATCGACAGGAACGGGCCGCAGGAACCGTCAAAGTCGTGACAAACGGAGACGGGGCCTCGATGCCCCACACGGAGCACGATTAGCTTCGGCTTTGTCATTCCTCAACCGTAGCCCAACGCGTGCTCGAGGAGGACTTTCAGGGTGTCGCCATCCTCAACATCTCCTTCGAAGACGGTGCGGCGGCAGACGGCGCTGCGAGCTCCGCGATCAATTCCCTGCTGCCTCGAAGCCTAGGCTGCTCCCGACCGGGAGCGGTCCGGTTGGTTGGCTCTCCACAAGAGACCGCCGCTGAGGAACGACCCCTTTCGATGCGTGCACGCCAATGGAAGGCGAGGCTCAAGGAGACACCGAGCGCCAGGGAGAGGACTGCAACGAGCATCCAGGGTCGGCGTCCACGGCGGCGCTTCAAGGCTTCAAGGGCTTCGACCGCAGCACGCTTGGCTCCTGCCTCGCGTGCCCGCACCTCTCTGCGCACCGCCCGCCGTCGGAGTCGATCGGCCAATGCGCCGACGCTCCCCACGCGGAATATCGGATTGCCATCCGTTGCGGCGCGAATATCCTCGCGGAGGATCTCATCCGGAATTTCCCGCTCCCACCCGGGCACGAGCGGCCGACGAAGATCCCCGACTGCCAATTGGTAGAGCAGGATCCCGAGTGCGAAGACATCGCTCTGCGCCGTGGCAGCGCCACCCGCGAGCCGCTCGGGCGCGACGTAGAGGAGCGTTGCGAGCCCATCGCTGATCACGCCATCGGTGAACGTCACGTCGTAGTGCGTGATTCCGAGCCCTTGGAGCCGCTCGGGCTCGAGGAGCCGCGCGCTACCGAAGTCCGTCAGCCGCAGTTGCCAGCCGCCGTTCGCTCGCTCCGAGACGAGGAGATTCGCGGGCTTCAGGTCCTCGTGCAGCACCCCGACGCTGTGGGCAGCGGCCACCGCATCGGCCACCTGGAGGAACAGCCCCAGTCGCGCATCGAGTGCCAACCCTGCCAGGTGCTGCGTCGCCCACTCGAGGAGACCCTGCCCGCCATATTCGTACTCGAGGAAGAACGGAGGCGCCGCGAAGTTGCAGTCGAGCAGTGTGACCAAGTCGCGCCGTTCGCCGAGGCTCTTGCGCAGAACCCGCGCGAACGTCGCCTCGCGCTTGAGGGCGGTGAGCCCCTCCCCGTCGGCACTGAACTTGTAGACCCGCAGCTCGTGCATCTTGGTGTGCCGGGCGAGCCACACCTCGTGCCTCGAGGACTGGCTCAGGCGCGAGACCAGGACGAAATTCTCGCGGCGCACCACCGCGCCGTGCTCATCGAGCGCCAAGCTGCCGGCGAAATGCCGACCGATGGCGATGCGTTCGATGGAGCCGGTGAGACGGTAGCCCACCCGCGCGACGGTGACGATGCGCTCCGCGTTCTCTTCGCCCAGCGCACTTCGCAGCCTGGTGAGTGCCGCGTGGATCACGTGTCCGGCGGTCGGCCGATTCCACACTTCCCGCTGAAGCTCGTGGCGGGTCACGACCTCACCCGCGTTGCGCAGAAAGACTTCGAGCACTTCGAGCGGTCGGCGCTGGATTTCGATCAGGTGTCCGCCCACCCGCAACTCGAAGCGTCCTTCATCGAATTCGGCAGTGCCGAACCGATACCGGTAGAGCGCGGCCCGCTCTTCACGCAGTTGAACCCCCATGACCGGAACGCCTCCGACTGTTCTGACCGTATGTCGTTTTCGATCGGGCTCGAACAAACCCTTACGTATCTCAAACCTGGTGCTCCGTGTTCCTCATCGAACGCACATTTCGGCTTGCACGGGGGTTTCGACCTTCCGCGCCTTGCAGGAGGATCGCCGCAAGCTTTCGCCGACACCCTTTCCGAGGACGCACACGATGCAATCCGCTACAGCCGCCGCGGGAACGCTCGATCGATGGACGCTAGATGAGGATATCCTCGAGCTCAATCTCGAGCCGATTGCCTTTCTCGTGGCACTCCAGGAGCGCTGGGGCGTCGAGCGGATCGATGCCGCGGAGCTCGAGTACCGGTGCTTCCTGCAGCTCGCGCGCGACTTTCCGGACCGTCCCCTTGCGCCGAGTCGCGACGCCGACACCTTTTGGCACTGCCACGTGCTGACACTCGGACTGTACCTCGAACAGTGTCAGAAGGTGTTCGGTCGGCCGCTGCTCCATTGGCCCTTCTCCGGCGCACTGGGCAAGGCCGATGCGGCCCGCCAGGCCGCACGCTTCGAAGAATCTTGCTGTCTCATCAGCGAGCTTGTCGACCGGGTGCGAAGCACCCATTCAGCCAACCGATCGAAGGAGTAATGCCATGATCACGATGAAGGATCCCTCGCTCACCGTCTATCCGAACCGAGAGCAGATGCTCCAGTTGATTCAGGCGCGAGCCGTCGCCGCCGATTGCGCCGAAAGGGCCGATGAGCGATGTTCGGCCGAGCCCGAGGTCCCCGGGCCGAACTGCATTTTCTTGCTCGCGGAGTGACCGTCTCCTACCTCTGTCCGAGAAGCAGTCAAAGGGGCGCAAGGGACTGCGCCCCACCCTCAGACGACCGGCACCCGATCGATCGTTTCAGAGCTCACTGCGCGAGGCGATCTGCAGCCCGGACCTTTGCAACGGGGCGATGATCCACGCGGGCGCACGGTCGTGAATCAACGCGTCCACGGCCGCGCTCAAGAGCGCCCTGCCTGCGGTCTCCTGGCCGAGGCGTATGAGAATCTGTCCCTTCAGGCCCTTCAGGCGCTCCTCCGAGTAACCACTCAGATCGGTAGCGTCAAGCGCTGGGGCCGTGATGCCCGAGACGAGCGACCACGCTTGGCGGGCTTGGCCCCGCTCATTGAGAGAAGCGGCGAGATAAAAGTCGGCCATTTGAGTGAATGGGGCATTGGCTCCCAACACGCTCGTCAGCAGCGGTTGCGCACCCTCAAGCGTGGTGAGTGCGGCGGCGGTATTCCCTGCGAGGTATTCGAGGGCTCCCAGAGTCGCCTCTGCGGCGAGGGTCGCCTGACCGCGGTCTCCCTGGCACTTCTGCATGATCGGATAGGAGTGCGCTTCGGCCTCGATCGCCTCACTCCAGCGCCCCGCTGCCTGATAGACCGCGGACAGATGGCTCCACGCGAGCCCGGTAAGATAGCTCTCCGCTCCGAGCACGCGGGTCGTCTCGCCGATGACCCCCCTCATCGCGCCCTCCGCCTCCGCGTACCGGCCCACGTTCTCGAGGGCCAGACCATACTGCAGATGCGCCTTGGTCCAGTCTTGCACGCCCACACGTTCCGGGCTGTAGAACGGCTCCATCAGCGGATGGAGGACAGCAATGGCCGCTGCGCTGCGGTTTAATCTGACGTAGCACCATGCCAGGTCGCCGCGGATCCTGATCAGCCAAAGTACGTCCCAAGGGGCGACGATCGCCCGCACGCGCTCCGCCGCCTCATAGGCGGGAAGCGCGCGCTCGGGATGCATCTGCATGAGCGCCGTGCCCCCTCGGCTCCAGAGTGCAAGCAGTGCAAGCGGTGAGGGCGCACGAATGCGCTCGCCTGCATCATGATCGGCCCGCGCAAGGAGTGCCTCCGCCTCCGGGTATCGGGCTCGCATATCGAGCGTTCGGACCAGGTAGTACTCGGCTTCGAGCGTTGAGTCATTCCCGGATCCGAGTCCCTTTTGGAGCGCCGCGAGGGCTCGCCGCTGAAGCGCCTCCGCTTTGGCGTAGTCGTTCTGGCCGTAGTAAGCGCGGCCCAGCGCAAGCTCGATCGACGCCCGGGTGACAGGATCCCCGGTGAAGCGGTCATCCAGCTGGCTCTCGGCCCGCGCGAGCGCTTCGCGGATGCTCGTGTCGCGAGTCGCGCCAGGCGCGCTGGGATCCGCGGCTCCGAGCACGTCGTCATTGAGGAAGGACGCAATGGCCTCCGCCCGCTGCCTCGCCTCCTCTGCTTCGCGTTGTGCGTGGCTTAGAGAGCCCAACATCCAGCTCGTGGAGACAAGGCCGAGCGTGAGGCTCACCAGTGCTGCGATGAGCCACGGGCGTCGTGCGCGCGCTCGCAAAAGCTCCCGCTCCGCTCGTGCGGCCTGCGCGCGGGCGGCGGTCTCCTCGAGCTTCTTCTCCCTGCGTACGTCCAGCTGCCGCAACCGGTGAATGAGCTCAGGGACAGTTGCGATCCTCAGCGCCGGATCGCCGTCCGTTGCGGCCGCGATATCTTCCCGCAGGAATTCGTTCGCGACGTCACGCTCCCAGCCCGAGACGAGCGGACGCCGAAGGTCTCCGACCACCAGCTGGTAGAGCAGGATTCCCAGTGCGAAGACATCACTCTGCACCGTCGCGGTTGCGCCCGAAAGCCGCTCGGGCGCCACGTACTGGGGTGTGGCCGCCCCCACATCGCTCCCCACACCCTGCGTCACGGTCAGCCCGAGCTGGGTGATGCCAAACCGCTGCAGCCGCTCGGGTTCGAGCAGGCGTGCGCTCCCAAAATCCGTGACCCGCACCTGCCAGCCACCGCCATCACGCTCGGAGACGAGCAGATTTGCGGGCTTCAGGTCCTTATGGAGGATTCCAACGCGGTGCGCAGCGGCAACTGCTTGAGCTACCTGCAGAAAAAGGTCCAGACGCTCCACGAGCGGGAGGTCCGAGAGGTGCTCGACCGCCCACTCGATGAGGTTCGACCCGCCATATTCGCATTCGAGGAAATAGGGCTGCGCGTCGAAGTTCCAGTCGAGCACGCGCACGAAGTCGGAACGTTCCCCCAGACTCTCGCGGAGCACCCGTGCGAGTGTTGCCTCGCGCTTGAGCGCAGCCAGGCCCTCCCCGTCCGAGCTGAACTTGTACACCCGCCGCTCGCCGGTTTTCGCATGCCGGGCAAGCCACACTTCGTGGTGCGGAGAGCGGCCCAGGCGCGAGACCAGGACGAAATTCTCGCGCCGTGCGACGGCGGCGCCCTCTTCTAGTGCAAGTCCGCTCGTGAAATGCCGCCCGACTGCCCACCGCTCGACTGGCCCGGTGAGCCGGTATCCCACCCGCGGCTGGGTGATCAGGCGGGCGGCGTTGTCTACCCTGAGGGCGCCGCGGAGCTTGGTGAGCGCGGTATCGATGACGTTGTCGACCGTCGGGCGGTTGTCCCAGACCGCCTTCTGCAACTCCTCGCGAGTAACGATCTCTCCCGCGCGCCGCAAGAGCAGCGAGAGCACCTCGAGCGGACGGCGCTGGACATCCACCGGATGTCCGCCCACCTTCAGCTCGAAGCGCGCCTCGTCGAATTCTGCGGTCCCGAAGCGATAGCGGTAGAGCGCGAGGCGCTCATCCCTCGACTGGGTTTCCATCCTCGACCACCCTGAATTCGTAAGTCCTTATTTTCCTTGCCAATGTGAACCGGTTAGAACTTGGTGAGAATGCGATGAGGACGAGCGCAGCGCCCTCGTGCTGGGATCGGTCTTTCCGCCCTACTAGCGAAGGGGCGCCTCTTGGGCGCCGATTATCGCAGAGCCAGAGCCACCGACCAACGATCCGCATTCATGGGAGCGCGAACCAGCCCGACTGCACCGGGAAGCCGAATGACGAACTCCGCTCACGAGCCGATGCTCGCACGGCTACGTATCCCCTTCGATACGGCTCTCGAGACCTCCACCGCTCCGCGGTTTCAGCCGAAGATCATCCACACCCCTGACATACCTCCGATCGACTGGAGCATCGTCGCGCGTTCCGCCCCGACCCCACTTACCACGCCCGGCGAGATCCCACTCGCCGAGGCCGTCGTGATCACGTGGACCGACGCCGAATGGGCCGCGCTCGAGCATGTCTTCTGCCGCGGCACACGTGGGATGAGCTACGGCGCTCGCACGATGGATCGCTGGAGCGGTTGGCAGCGCTACACGCAGAACGTTCCAACCATCAAGGAGTTTGCCTGCTGGGGAGAGTTTCGCCTCGTGCAAATCAACGGAGCAGCGGTGCTCCTGTTCAAGTCGAATACTCACCTTGACTATCCCGGGGAGCGGTACCTCGAGCAGCTCCTGCGCCAATTGCTTGCATCGGCGAAGCCGAAGCTCGTGCTCTCGACGGGTACCGCAGGAGGTGCTCGACCGGCGGATAAGGTGGGAACGGTGAACGTGACGAATACCGCGACGCTTTCGGTGGCAGGACAGCCCCTGCCACGGTGGTGGCCGACGTACAAAAGCCCCTGGCACCCGAACTGGACTCTCGCGAGCAGCGGGAGCTTTGCGAAACTGCTGCTGCCCCTCCCGGCGACACCGCCCGACCTGACGGCCCTCTGCGGGCAGTTCAACGAGTTCTACGGGTCAACCTACGTGCTGAGCCAGCTCAACGTCGACGGCCTCGCCACGGGCAAAGGCGCACCGGCGATCAACAATCTCACCGCAGCCCATCATCCCGTGCTCACGACCACCTCGTTTGTTGTTGGCAATCAAAGGGGAGACCTGAGGAACTTTACGTGCATCGAGATGGACGATGCGATCATCGGGAAGGTCTGCTCTGCAGCGGACGTCCCCTTCGGCTTCATTCGCAACATTTCGGATCCCGTCCAGAACGCCTCGCTCCCGCCCGAGGTGCAAGCGCACTGGGCGCAAGCCATCTACGATGCCTACGGCTTCTACACCAGCTTCAACAGCGCGCTCGTCACGTGGGCGGTGCTTGCAGCGTGAGCGGACGAGATGCGGCAGCGCTGAAGGCGTAAGATCCTCCGCAACCGTTGCCGCGGGAGAGGTCTCATGGGCAGGGCTTTACCATCGCTTGCCTGCGCGCTCATGCTCACGTCGGTCGCACTCGGCGCTCAGACCGAGGTCGCGCGCACGTTCACGCTGCACGGCTATTACGCGCTCGGCTTTCACCCGCTATGGCAGGAGAGCGATCACAGGCCCTGGTATTTGCTCAAGCAGGCACCGTGGGTGGACCAACGCCTCATCAACTATGGCTACGTGGCGGTGATCCATGACAGGAAGCACTACTACTGCCTCATCCAGAATGCACCGCCCACGGGAACCCGCATCGGTGAGCCCACCCACATCTGCGGGGCTCCCGAGACCGCGGAGATGCTGTACATGATGAATTATCGGCCGAAGATCCTGATTCGAAGCTCACCCCCGTGAGGGGGCTTGGGCCCGGTGCCGTTGCCCCGGCCCGCGCAGGCGCGCTATTTGAGCCGTATGCCGGGATACCACCCGCTCCTCGCCAGAAACGCCTTGGGGTCCTTCATCTCGAGAATGTCGCGCAGGGCCTTGCGCTTATCGGCGGCGTGCTCGTAATAGCATTTGACGATGCGATAGCCGACCCAGTAGCCAAGGTCTCCGGGTTCGGTGAGCGTGCCGTTGTCGATCCAGTGCGAAAGATCGGTCTGGTCCTCGTCAGTGACGAACTGGGTCTCGACCTCTTTATCGCGTGCTCTGCTTGCGGGGGCATACGGGGAGCGAAAGTCGACCTCGCGGGTGATCAGCGTGGCGGTGAACTCGGCCGCTCCTTCGATGAGGGAGGCATCGAGCACCGTGGGCCTCGGGTCGTTGTAGAGGACAGGCGACTGCAGCGCTTGCTGCACGTGGGTGTACTCGTGCGCAATCTCGTGGACGAACCGGTCCTCCACGTTCTGATTCAGGTAATTGGCCGCACAGGAGGCCTCGAGGCCGATGATGACGCCCGAAGCATCGGCAACGCCCGCGGGCTTGCCCCGGCTGATGGCGACCGTCACTGGGGGGAACTGCGCCTGCGGATAAAGACGGCCCAACCTGTGAAGCGCGACCGCTACGCGCTCACGCACGCGGGGCAGCACCGCCATGCAGCGTTTCGCGTCCGCAAAGATCTGCGGGTGCGCGGCGAGTGCCTTGGCGATCGTGACTCCTGTGACGTTTCGTATCTTCGCGAGGTGATGCAGACCGGGTGAACCCGGATCGAGGTACTCCCGCTGCAGCTCCTCTGCGCTCGGATGGCCGTGAGTCGCGTCGTAGAGTGCGTAGAAGCGCGCAACGTCCTCGATATAGATCACCGGACCGGCGGACCGATCACCCACCGCTGAAGCTGCGCCTGCCGGCGGTCCCAGGAGCACCAAGAGCGTGCACGCGCACGCCGCGAGCAAGGCACAAGTACGGGTCATGCTTCCGATGCGTCAATCCTGAACGGCATCGAGGTAGCTCTCCCACAGATCGAGACAGACGCAGTCGCGAGCGCTCGCTTGCTCGCCCCACAGCTCGCGCGCCGGGAAGCGAACCGAGTAGAGGGGCTCGGGGTGCTCCCCGAGGAACTGCGCGTTCGAATCCGGGAACACGAACACGCCGTGGTAGCGGATGACGGTTCCCAGTCGACCCCGCGCGTAGCGCGGCAGTCGCGTGTGGTGGGGCGGATGCATCTGCTTCGTGCGTACCGCCTGTCCGACACGCAGCCGCGGCGCGACCGGCGCATCGCGTCGGGTGGGTGAGCCCTTCCTCACCATCTCGGGCACGCCCGAGGCGGGTAGCGCCGCAGTCAAGTGCGGTGATCCGTCTGCCGGGCGGCGGGTCGCCAACTCCTCCGCCGTGAGCAGTCCGCGCTCGACGAGGAGCTTCTCGAGGGCGAGGTACTGGCGCGCGTAATAGCTCGCCCGCAGGTACTCGGCCGGCGGGAGTCGCTCGATGGCATCGCGCGAGGCATCGATGTTCCATCTGCGCCATGCTCCGGCTGCGCGTCGCATCGCGAACAGGCGGCCCTCCCACGGGGCATGGAATACGGGCTCGCCGGGCTCTGGAAGTAGCGGCCCGAACCCGTGCATGCCGCCGATGTCGTGCACGCCGTTCATCGGCGCTCCGCCGCTGAACCGGCTACCTTGGTTGCAGGCGCAACGGGCGCGAGCTCGCGCGCGACACCGATCATGGCATCGCGCGTGACGAGCTCGGCAAGCTCTGTTTCACTCGAGTGTTCCGTGCCGGGAGGACGCCGCGGCAGCACGAGATAGCGGATCTCGGCGGTGCTGTCCCAGACACGCACCTCGACCTGCTCCGGCACCGACACGCCGAACTCCGCGAGCACGCCGCGTGGATCGATCACTGCGCGCGAGCGGTAGGCGAGCGATTTGTACCAGGCCGGGGGCAGCCCCAGAAGCGGCCATGGGTAGCACGAGCAGAGCGTGCACACCACGAGGTTGTGCACCAAAGGCGTGTTCTCGACGACGACCATGTGCTCGCCCTGCATACCGCCGTAGCCAAGCTCGGCGATCGCCGCATCGGCATCCGACAAGAGACGCTCCCGGTAGACTGGGTCGCACCAGGCGCGCGCTACCACCTTCGCCCCATTGCGCGGCCCGATGCGATGCTCGTAGGTATCGATCAGCGCATCGAGCGCCCCTGTGTCGATCAGGCCCTTCTCGATGAGCAGGGACTCGAGCGACATGACGCGCAGCGCGACATCGGGCGGCACGTCTTCACTCACGGCAGTGCCCGGTAAGCGACGCGATCGCCCCTGAAGGTGCCGAACCAGAGCGTCTGTCCAATCTGTACCGTGCTCGTCGCATCGTCGAACTGCGCTTCGCCAGGCTCGCGGAGCACCGGGCTCACGCGCATCGTCTCGGGGTCGAGCTTCGCGACCGCCCAGCCGTCGGGGCCACCGCGGCGGCGCCCGCTGATGAACTGTCCGGTGACGAACAGCGTCCCGTCGGGAGCCCAGCGCAGATTGTCGGGGTTGAAGTCGACTGCCACACTCGATGCCGTGCCGTGACCGGAGAGCGGCACTCGATAGACCTCTCGCGTGCCGTACGCATTGATGAAGAGCCACTTGCCATCGTGCGAGGCCGCGATTCCATTGTCTCCGCAGAGCCGCGTCCCGGGCACCTCCCGGAAGCCGTTGCGCGGGGCCCAGAGGTAGACCGTGCCGGTCACCTGACCCGCCAGGATGTGCTGGAAGGCCTGCTTATCGCCGGTATCGAGAAACTTCGTCACCGCGAAAGCACCCCCCGACAGCACGGCGATGGCATTGCCATTTGCACCCGGCGGCATCAGGACGCAGCCGATCCAGCTGGCCGCGGCCTTCGCCGGGTCGAGCCGCAAGATCTCGACCGACTCGCGCGCGCCGTGGGCGACGGCGTAGACGGTGACGCGGCCCCGGTGCTCGACCACGTCGAGCCCATGGGTCGAGAGCATCTTGAGGTCCGGAGCGCTGCACCCCGCGAAAGATGGGTCGGGCTTCGGAGCCAACGAGATCGCCACCGCGCGCGCCGTCTTGGCACTCGTATCGATCAGGTAGAGCCCCACCGAGCCGACCTTGAAGGAGCTGCCGACAAGCCATCGGCCGCCATCGATCGGCAGAAAGTCCTCCACGTTCGTGAGGCCACACACGAAGGCGAGGTCGCCAGCAGGCGGACACGAAACGGACACCTCCCGGCTCGCCTGAGCCTGGACGTGAGAGGGGGCACCGGCCAATGCCCCGACGAAAACAGCGAGAGCGGCGGCAGCTGACTTCATCGACCGGGCCCCCGGTTTGCACTCCGCGAGCCATTGTAGCGCCTCAGCGAGGGATCACGACTCGCTGCCATTGCGGCCGCGAGACCACTTTCAGAACCCCGGCGAGATCCGGCAGCTGCTCGATCTCCGAGGCCATCACGGCCTGCTCCAGGGTATGGTGCTCGGAGTGCGTGCGGGTTGCGCGCGCCCCGCTTGCGAATCCCGCCCCGCGGGTCACGGAGATCTGCTCGCGGATGATCTCGCGCTGGCCGATGAGGCGCGAAGCGAACTCCGCGGTGCCGCCCCGCTCGCTCGCCGAGCAGCGCAGAATCAGCGTGTTGCCGCAGTTCTCGATGATGGTCTGCGCGTCGGCATCGCCGTAAGTGCCGCGCACCTGGGCGATGCTCTGAAAGCCGAGGACACATCGGCCGCCGAACTTACGAAGCCGGGCGAGCGCATCCTTGAGGCCATCGATGCTGCCGAGCGCATCGAGCTCGTCCACGATGAACCAGAGCCGCCGGTCGGACTCCTCCTCGTTCATCGCCTCGAAAATCGCGAGCCGCATCCACGTGCTCACGAGGTGACGCAGTGCGGCGATCTCGTTGGCGCGATACGGCAGAAAGAGCACTCCCCTGCCCGTGCGGATCCAGGCGCGTACCGAGAGGGCATCGCCGCTCTTCTGCCGAGCCAGGTGCTCGATCGCGGCCAGATGCACGCTCGCGATGGAGCGCACCGATTCGAAGAACTTGAGGTTCTCCTGCCCGAGGAAGGGCGCCGCTGGGGTGGCGGCGAGAAGCTCACGCAGCTCCGCCACCGGTGCCGTGAGCAGAAGGTGGTAGAGCCTGCCGAGGTCGCGTTCGCCGACCTCGTGCAGCTGTCTCAGGATCGCGGTGAGGAGAGTGCGGCCATAGTGACGCCAGTTCCGGTCCGGGTCGTCGTAGTCCGCGATCAGCGAACGGGCGAGCTGATCGGCATCGTGGGGCTCCACGATCTCACCGAAGAGATCCCAGCATGCCGCCAGCGGATGAAACGGATTGAGGACCATATCCCCGCGCGCGGCATCGTGGAAAGCTCCGAGATAGCCGCCGTCTGGGTCGGCGATAACCGCCCGATCGCCGCGGGCGAGTGCGCCGCGGAGCAGCTCGCGAATGACCGTGCTCTTGCCGGTGCCGGTCGTACCGATGAGCTTGAAGTGCTTACTCTCATCGGCGCGGGCGAGAGGCTGTCCCGCGAAGGTGAGGATCACCCCGTCGGGGCTATCGGTCGCGGCACCGCCTGCTCGAGCGCTCCTCTCATCCGCTCGTGTGATCACGGCGTCCACGAGCCGTGTGCCGCGTCGCACGATGGCCTCGGGAGTCGCGCGGGGCGCAACGAGCCCCGCGAGAGCGCCGGCGAGGAGCGTGAACCCCATCCCGAGGAGCAAAGTCAAGCCGCGTGGAATGGCCGCAAACGCCTGCGCACCGGCCTCCCGGATAACCGCCCAGCAAAGGAGCGCGGCGATCGCGACGATGAGCGCTGCAAGTGGGAGCCGGCGCAGGATTGCGGTCGGCGATTCGCGACGCAGGGCGAGACCCGCGAGCAGACCGAGCGCCGCGAGAGCGTACGCGGCGAGCAGGCCCGACCAGCCGTGATCGAGTGCGGGCAGCACACGGACCTCGTTTGGTTCTTCTTATCCGCCGCAGTCTGCCGCGACGGAAGGCACAAGGCAAACTGCGCCTCGCGGATGTCTCAGAGGCTGCCCGCCCACGGACGCAGCACCCGACGCAGGGGTGCGCTCACCGTCGCTTGCAGCTGCGGATCGAGGAGACGGCGCCGCTTCAGGTGCCGGATCGCGCTCTGGACGGTCGATTTTGCAAGCCCGGTCTTCGTCGCGATGCTTTGAAGGCTCATCGACACGGCGTCCCGAGGAGCCTCCCGGCTGTGCCGCAGGAGGAAAAGGTAGACGAGGAAAGCCGCCGGCCGCCGGTCGTGGCCGACCAGATCGGGGAGCAGAAGATCGACCACTCGGGTGTCAAGGACGAGGCGTGCCATAGTCATAAAGACTATAGCAGTAACCGATATAAGGGGTGCACGGGCGATTGTATGATGACCGGAGCTCGGGGGAGGTCGTCATGATCACGCACGTCAAGTTCGTCGGAATCCCCACGCGGGACCAGGCGCGCGCAGTCGAGTTCTACACCCGCAAGCTCGGTTTCGAGGTCTCGACGGACCAGCCGTTCAACGAGAAGCAGCGCTGGATCGAGCTGCGGATCGCCAATTCCCACACCCGCGTGGTGCTCTTCACGCCTCCCGGTCACGAGAAGCGCATCGGCACCTTCTTCAACGGCTCCCTCGCCTGCGACGACGTGGAGGCGACCTACAGGCAGCTCAGCCAGCGGGGCGTCGAGTTCACGAGCGAGCCCCAGAAGCAGCCCTGGGGCACCTGTGCGACGTTCAAGGATCCGGACGGTAACGAGTTCGTTCTCTCGTCGACCTGACACTGGCCGCCGCCAGCTTCTCGATGTTCGCCGAGCTCTGGATGGTCTCGGCCCGAAGCCAGCGCTTGACGACCCAGGGGCCGATGAGCGGCGGAATGAGGAAGGCGGGCTGGAGCTCTGCGGTCACACGCAGGTCGGTCCGGCCGCCGGAGTCTCTAAAGAGCCAGCGGGCGCGCCCGGAGCGAAGGTCGCCCCCGGGAAGCACGCTCGCATACACGTCCCCGCCATCGGGCCTGCGCACGAAGGTCATCCGTTGGCTCTCGCGGATGGAGCGGCAGTAGAAGAGCACGCAGGCACGAATCACCGTACCGAGCTCGACGGGATTGGCTCCGGCGCGGCTCTCGATCTCGATGTGGCGCACATCGGTGTTGATCGCGGGAAGATTGGCGAGGTCCGCAAACACCGCATACGCTGCGCTCGATCGAGCATCGAGCTGTGCGTGAAGCTCGACGAGATAGCGGTCGCCCACCTTGCGCACCGTCAGGTCATCGATCGTCGCCGCGCGCGCTGCCGTTGCGCAGCCAGCGAGAACGCCAGCACTCACGGCCCCGATCCCTGCGGCGATCCGGCACCAGATCGCGACGTGCTGCGAACGGAGGCTCTTGAGTCTCAAGTGGCGCGCGCAGGCTCGGTGGGCGGCGGCCGGAAGTAAACGGGCAGCGGAGGCTGCGTCTCGTAGGGACCCTCGAGCTGTGCGATCTCCGCGGCGCTGAGCTGCGTGTCGATCGCCTTCACGGGGTCCTCGAGGTGAGCTGCCTTGGTGGCGCCGACGATGGGCGCCGTGACGCCCGGCCGCTCGAGCAGCCAGGCGATCGCCACCTGCGCGGGCCCCACCCCGCGCTGCCGCGCGACGGATGCGACCGCCTCGATCACCGCCTCGTCCGCCTGGCGTCGGAATCGGTCGCGGGCCATCGGTGAGTGCGAGCGAACGGTCCCCGTTCGGCGGCTCCCGGCGAGCAGGCCGCCCCCGATCGGGCTGTAGGGGATGAGTCCGACGCCCTCCTCCCGGCAAAGAGGGATCATCTCGCGCTCCTCCTCGCGATAAAGGAGGCTGTAATTGTTCTGCATGCTCACGAAGCGGGCGAGGCGCAGCTGATCGGCGCGGTGCAGCAGCTTCGCAAACTGATAGGCGGCCATGGTCGAGGCGCCGAGGTAGCGAACCTTGCCGTCACGGACCAATTGCGTGAGCGCATCGAGCGTCTCTTCGATGGGCGTCTCCAGATCGAAACGATGGATCTGGTAAAGGTCAACGTATTCGAGACCGAGCCGACTGAGGCTCGCATCGATCGAGTGCAGGATGTGCTTGCGCGAAAGTCCCCGCTGATTGGGTCCGGGCCCCATCGGGTGGAACACCTTCGTTGCGACGACCACATCCTCGCGCCTGACCGCAAAGGTCTTGAACGCCCGCCCGAGGATCTGCTCGCTCTCGCCCGTCGAGTACACATTGGCGGTATCGAAGAAGTTGATTCCCGCGTCGAGTGCCTTGCGCACGATCGCGAAGCTTTGCTCCTCGGGGAGCATCCAGTCCGCCCCGGAGCCGAAGCTCATGCAGCCGAGGCAGAGGCGCGAGACTTTGAGGCCCGATGAGCCCAATCGCACGTATTGCATGTTGAGTCACTCCGTTTGCGCACGTCGCTCGCGAGCATTCCCGACCGCCGCGCGCGCGTTGGCAAGGGCGTGGGCAGTGTGCTCGAGGCCGAGCTTGCGGGCGAAGAAAGCGTACGAGAGCGCCCAGTAGGCGGCCTCCTCCGCGTGAGTCGAGCCGGCACCGTGGCCGCCCTCGGAGGATTCGAAGAAGAGCACGTCGTGCCCTTGCGCCTCCATCTTCGCCGCCATCATGCGCGCGAATACCGGCGTCACGCGGTCGTCCGATGTCTCAGTGATGAAGAGTATCGGCGGATAGGTGACATCCGCCTTCACGTTCTGGTACGGCGAGTAGGTGCGAATGTAGGCCGCCATCTGCGGATCGGCGGGATTGCCGTACTCACCGATCCAGGACGCCCCCGCTCCGAAATGGGTGTAGCGCAGCATGTCGATCAGCGGTCGCTGGCAGACGACGGCCGCGAAGAGCTGTGGCCGCTCGACCATCACGGTCGAGACGAGCAGGCCCCCATTCGATGCGCCGACGATGCCGAGCTCCTTCGAGGTCGTGAAGCCCCGGTGCTCGAGGTCGGCCGCCACCGCCGCGAAATCGTCGTACGCACGCTGCCTGTGATACTTCAAGGCCGCCTGGTGCCATGCAGGGCCGAATTCCGCGCCGCCGCGGATGTTTGCAACCGCGATGGCACCGCCCTGGATCAGCCAGGTCTGCCCCGCATCGAGCGGGCGGTGCGGATCGTTCCAGTACCAGGGGGTGAGCGATAGTTGAAAGCCGCCGTAACCGTAGAGGATGGTCGGGATGGGGCCGCTCGCCCCGCGTGGGCGTATCAGAAAATAAGGAACCTGCGTCCCGTCCCTGGAGCTCACCCAGTGCTGCTCCACTGAGAGCTTGCGGGGATCGAAGCGGGCCGGCTCGCTCTTGATGGCCCTGGGTGCGGAGCTGCCACCGTACGCATAGAGCGTCGGCGGCGTCAGGAAGCTCTCGAACGTGAAATAGGCCTGCGGCCCCCACGCGTTGGTCGCGACGATCGAGGTCGAGCCGCCCGCCGGCAGCTCGAGCCGCGTGTCCGTCCAGCGACCGCTCGAGTGGCGGAATTCGTGCATCGACCCCTTCACATCCTCGTAGACCGAGGCATACACGGCGTCGCGCCCGGCGGAGACCGAGTCGATCATCGCGTGCACGCCCGGCGAATAAAGGACGGAGATCCGCGGCAGCTGTCCGCCTTTCACGAAAGCGAAGATCGGAAACCCGATGAGAGAGCCCTGACGGATGGTACGGCCGTCCACGCTCCAGTCATCCTGGAGCGTCGCGACGAGCTCACCCTCCGTGACGCCGGCCACCTCAGCGTCCTGCGGCAAGGGCACTTTCAGCGTAGTTCCATCCGCCCTCACGAAGTAGAAGTCCGAACGAAAGAAGCTCGGCTTGCGAATGATGAGCGGCACGACGCCATAGGGTCCGCGGAACACGCGCGGATCGACCGACATGTCGTTCGGCCGGCCCTCGAATACCGTCTTTGCAGCCGCAAGCGACTCACCGCGATGCCACAGCTTGACGATCCGCGGGTAGGAAGATGGGGTGAGGGAGCCTGGCCCGAAGTCCGTCGCGACGAGAATCGCATCCTCATCGAGGTAGGCGACGGAGGACTTGGCGCGCGGCAGCGAGAAACCCGTCTCGAGAAAGCGCCGCGTCTGCGGATCGTACTCGCGAACCACCGCGGCATCGCCGCCGCCGGGCGAGAGCCTCACGAGGCAGTGCGCGAGGCTCGGCGCGCACTGCGCACCCTGCCAGACCCAATTCTGATGGGTATCGCGGTCGAGCTGATCCAGGTCGAGAAGCGTCTGCCAATGGGGCGCCGAACTTGCATAGTCCGCGATGCTCGTGCGCCGCCAGAGGCCACGCACGTGGCTCGCGTCCTGCCAGAAGTTGAACACCCATTGACGCTCGAGCTCGCCCTCCGGAATGCGACTATTTGAATTGAGCACGGAGAGGATCTCCGCCCGGTTCTCGATGTACGCCGGATCACTCCCGAGGGCCGCCTCCGTGCGCGCATTCTGCTGCCTCACCCAGTCGAGGGCCTTTGCGGCGTGCACCGCCGAGAGCCAGAGGTACGGGTCCGCATCTTCGGCCGCACTCGCCGCACCGGTAAAAGTGACCGCGAGCACCGCAATCCAGGCGAGCTGACGGCAGGGCATGGGGAGGCCTCCTCGAGGCGCAGGGGAAAGCCGCTCGCACCGGACATCCCGATTCCAAGCAACGGGTCCTGCGCGAAATGGGCTCAAGCGCGCCGCTGAGAGAGTAGCAGGACCCCGGCCCCGCGTGCCACGCTCAAGCCGAGCTCAAGTCAGCGAAGTTGCCGCACCCTCGGGCCGCACCTACAATCGAAGCCACCTCCATCGTGAGCGGTGCATAAGAACATGAACTCGACCGCGTGGGACTCCTCGTACGAATGGCGAGCGGTGCTGATTCTGAGCCTCGCGTTCGGGCTCGTCGGAATCGACCGGTTCGTGCTGCCGCCCCTGTTTCCAAGCATGATGGGGGAGCTGCACCTGAACTATCAGGACCTCGGCAATCTGGTCGGCGTGCTGGGCGTGGCGTGGGGTACCTCGGCCATCCTGGTCGGCAACCTCTCCGACCGCCTGGGTCGCCGGCGCGTTCTCGTGCCCGCCGTCGTACTGTTCTCGCTCCTCTCGGTGCTGAGCGGCTTCGCGACGGGGCTCGTGAGTCTGCTCGTGATCCGCGCCGTGATGGGCCTCGCCGAGGGCCCGGTCGCCTCGACCGGCGTTGCGGTGGCGGTCGAAGCCTCGCATCCGCGGCGTCGTGGCATGAACAACGGCTTCTTTCAATGCACGATCGCGCTCTTTGGGATCGGACTTGCGCCGATCCTCGCCACTCAGCTCCTCAAGGTGACCTCGTGGCGCGCGGTGTTCTGGATCGTCGGAACACCCGGACTCGTCGTGGCACTCATCATGGCGTTCATCGTCCGCGAGCCGCCTTCTCTCAGCGGACCGGCGCGCGCGGATGCGCCGAAACGCGCACCGCTCGGAGCGATGTTCAAGCATCGCAACGTGCCGCTCTCGATGGCCGCTCTGCTGTGCGCCATGACGGGAGTGTTCGTCCTCTCGGCGGTCATGCCGAACTACCTCGTCGACTACGTGAAGCTGACCACCCCCCAGATGGGGATCGTCACGTCTGCGATCGGCTTCGGCGGCGCCCTCGGACAGCTCGGGTTGCTCACGCTCTCGGATTTCATCGGCCGGCGCACCGCGACGCTCCTTTCCTTCGCGGTGGCCGCTGTTTTCCTCTGGCTCTTCATTCACACCGGTGCGAATCTACCGGGGCTCTTCGTGCTCCTCTCGATCGCCGCGATGTTCAACTTCGGTGCGCTCGCGATCCTCGCCGGGCCGATTCCCGCCGAGGCCGCCCCGCTCGGGCTCATCGCGTCGGTGGCTGGCATCGTCATCGGAGCCGGCGAGATCTTCGGGGGCGGCATCGCGCCTTCCCTCGCGGGGACCATCGCGCAGCATCTCGGGATCCAGTACACGCTGTACTTCGCACTTGGGGGACAGGTCGCGGGACTTGCGATCAGCGCGTTCCTGCACGAGACGGCACCCCGCAAGTCGAGCAGCACTCGCCGGGGCACGGTCTCCGAGCTCGACAAGGCGGCGCAACCGACGCCCTGAGCGCCGCGGCACGACGTCGGCGAGCGTTGCACAACGAGGCTCGCCGGTGCTCGGCCGAGGTTGCCGCTTCTCGGCCGCACGATGGGGGCGTAGAGTCGCGGGGCCGCAAGACCTGCGCGCTTCGGCTGACCTCCCTCCGCAAGCCGGGCTCGAGCTCGGCGTGCGTCTCGCCCGCAAAGGAGCACCTCCCATGAGCATCAAACCCCTGTTCACCGCTACCGCAACCGCAATCGGCGGACGCAACGGTCACACCGAGGCCCAGGACCATTCGGTCGCGGTCGATCTCTCGGTCCCGAAGGCCATGGGTGGCCCCGGCAAACCCGGAACCACTACGCCCGAGCATCTTTTCGCGGCGGGTTACGCCGCCTGTTTCGGGGGTGCCCTGGACTACGTCGGGACGCAGAAAAAGAAGAATGCGAAGAACGCAACGGTCACCTGTAGCGTCTCGATCGGGCCGCGGGATGCCGGTGGTTTCGGTCTCGCAGTGCGGCTGCTCGTGCAGGACTCGAGCTTGCCCCAGGCCGAGCTCGCGGCCCTCGCCAAGGAGGCCCATGAGCAGATTTGCCCGTACTCCCACGCAACGCGCGGGAACGTCCAGGTCGACGTGGTGGTCGAGGGCGCGTAGGGGGGGCTGCGCCTCGACTCTACGGCGCTTAGACCCAGCTGCGGCTAGCTCCCAGCCGCGGCTCGGTTCGCCGTGCCCAGATACGGTCGCAGCCCGGCCTCTCATTTGCTGCTCCGGCAAGCACCATGGACATCGCCGATCCGCCGACTCAGGCCGAGCCCCATCAAAACGGGGCGGGTCGCCGTTCGCAGCGCCTCACCGAGCTGCTCGCGCAGTGTGCCGAGTGCGGCGCGAGCGCTCCCGTCACCGCGATGCGGCTGCTCATGGAAGCCGACAGTCCCGAGCTCGCGCACGCCGCGCTCAGGCGCAGCGCACCGGGTGGCGCAGACTCGCGGCAACACCTCGAGCGCGTTGCCGCTTTGATCGCGCGCCATCCGACCGGCTGGGCGACGGTGCGCGCCGTCGCGCGCGCGGCCCGCCACGAGCCCGCGCGCCAGGGCGCGGTCGCTCACTGGTCAGCGCTCTTCGATCAGCTCGTGCGGATCTCGCCCGAGGCGAGCGTCGCGCTTTATTCGCTCGGCAGTCCGAGCCTGCTTGCACGTGCGACCGAGGAGATCGTTGCCCTGACTTGCGAATGGGGTCTGCTCTGCCCTGCCCCGACCGTGCTCGACATCGGCTGTGGAATCGGGCGGCTCGAGGCGGCGCTCGCGCCCTGTGCCCGCGCGATCACTGGGCTCGATGTGTCCCCGGCCATGATTGCCGAGGCGCGCATTCGCCACGGCGTGCTCGACAATGTTCGTTTCGAGATCTCGGACGGCGCGGAGCTCACCGGCATCGACGATCACAGCATCGATCTGGTCACGCTGGTCGACACGTTCCCTTATCTTTTCCTTTCGGAGAACGACCTGCCCGAGCGCCAGCTCCTCGAGGCGGCGCGCGTCCTGCGCGGTGGCGGCAGTCTCCTCATCCTCAACGTCTCGGACCGAGGCGATCCCGAGGCCGATCGCACCGATCTGCAGCGCCTCGCAGGGCGGGCCGGCCTCAACATGATGCGGTGGGAACCGCGCCCGTTCAGCATCTGGGACGCGCCCGCGGTGCAACTCACGAAGGGCTGATCCGCCACGAATCCGTGGGGGGACTCTCAAACCTTAAGCCCAATCGACCGCATGAGCTCGAGACCGTTGCTCTTGGTCACAACGCCCTCGCGCAGTTTGAAATCGAATCTGATACGACCGTCCTCGATCTCGTCCTGAAAATGCACGTTACGGAGCGCCCCTTCCTCGAGGCCTCCGATCTCCGTGAGCGCAAGATCGTGCGTGCTGACGAGGCCGATTGCGTGCCGCTCGAGGAAGGCCCGCAGCACCGCCTCCGCGCCGATCCTGCGGTCCTTGGAGTTGGTTCCCTGCAGCAGCTCATCGAGCAGAAAGAGCAGCGACTGCTCGGAGGCCAGCTCGTAGAGCTGTCTCAGCCGGGTAATCTCTGCGTAAAAGCGTGAGCTGCCCTCCGGCAACGAATCGTTGATGCGAATGCTCGCGCCGACCCGATGCGGTGTCATCTCGAGCGAGCGGGCGCGCACCGGAGCACCTGCCATCGCAAGCACGGCGTTCACGCCGACGCTGCGAAGCAGCGTGCTCTTGCCCGACATGTTCGATCCGCTCACGATGAGCACGCGGACACGGCCGCAGATCTCCACGTCGTTGCGCACGCACTGTCCCGAGGCGATGAGCGGGTGTGCGAGCCCTACTGCGCGAAAGCCCGGCACGCCCTCGCCCAGCACCGGAAACGGATCCGCGGGGTGCTCGAAACTGTACTGTGCGAGCGAGGACAGCGCCTCGAACCGGCCCGTCGCCTCGACCCAGGCGCGAACCACTTTGCCGTGCGCGCGGCGCCAGCGCTCGGCTGCGAGCGCGACCTGCAAGGAATAAAGAAGCGGGATCGAAAGCGACTTCACGATCAGGTTGTCTCGCGATCCGCACCACTCGGCGATCGTTCCCAGCCGTGCGACACACCGCGCCGCCGCCTGCCCGTGAGATGAGAGCGCCGCAATGAGCGCCGCAAGCGCGGGCGCCTCGAAGGGCTCGCGCTCGATTCGGGTGAGGAGCGCCGAGAACATATTGAGATCCTCGAAAGCGCTCTCGGTCGCATGCAGCACCTCGGCCAGCTTTCCGCCGAGCCTTTGGAGCACCACGAGCTCGATGAGAATGATCAGCACGAAGGGCACCACAATCCCCGTTACGGTCCAGACGATGATCGAGGCGAGGCACAGGGCGGGCAGCCCGATCGCGGCGAGGACCATCCAGCGTCGCTCGAGTACATTCGGCGACTCCGCCCATCGCAACAGATGCTGTGGCTGAACGCCGATCCCGGAGTGCTCACCGAGCGCTGCAAGCTCCTCGCGCAGATCGAGGCGGTTGCGCAGGTCGGCGAGACAGGCTTGCCGCTCCTTGATCTCGGCGAGGGGGGCTGGATTGAGGAGCCAGTCCGCAAGCGCCTCCTCCCCCATTCGGGTTCGTGCGCTGCACAGAAGCTCGAACAGACCGCCTTTCCCGAACAGGTCGAGGTCGGCGGCGTAGACGTGGTGTGCATCGGCGAAGCGCTCGCCCGCGAGTCCCCCGCCCGCCCAGCGATCCTCGATGCGGGCAAGTCCGCGACGATAGAACTCCGTAGCGCGCTCGGCAGCGGACCTGCGGCGGCGCAGGGTCGCGTGATACAGAACCGCCCCTGCGAATGCCGCCAGCGGCGCGATGAGCCAGAAAGGGGAAATGCGGTGAGCGTGGAAGGATTCCCACGCCGTGGCCAAGGCAGCGGCCGCGAGCAGCAGGCGCAGCGATCCCGTGCGTTGCTGAAGCACCTTGATGCGCCGCACGAGCGCGTCCCGGGCGGTGAGCCGGGTGGAGTATTGGTCCGCGGGTGCCACGCCCGCATTCTATGATACCGCCCCGCTTCGACGTTCAGCCGAAAGCCCGCTCCTTGGCCGCGTACGCGAACCAGAACAGGGCAAGAGCGGCAAAGGCGCACGAGGTCCACGCGGAGACCGGCTCCGCGTGTCGCAGCGTCTGGAATCGCACGCGCCCGAAGAGGATTCGCGGCGTGAGCGCGAGCGCGATGAGCCCGCAGGCGCAGGCGAGGTCGACGAGCGTCAGCACGTGATGCGTGCACCCCGCGCTGCGTGCAGCGAGGCAGCACAGAATTCCGGCAAGGGTGCTGAACAGTGCCGACGCGAGAACTTCGGCTCGGGAGAGACCCTCACGGAGAGCGTGGCTGCGGATCGCGCTTCGCTTCGGCGTCGACACGGCGCATAACGCCCGAGCGTGCCGCCCGGTGCCCGGCACGCAGCTGAATTGCCGCAGCTCGGCCGTGAGACTACCATCGGGGGGCTGCACGGATTCCGCGGGACGGCTCAGTTCACGAGGTACGCGTCAGGTGATGAACAGAGACCGTCTCGTCCGCCAGACCGGCGGCTGGGGCCGCACCGTCCTGATCCGCGGTCTGCCGCGCCGTCCGTGGCAGGACCTCTACCACGTCTTCATGACGATCGGCTGGCCGAGCCTGTTCGCAAGCTACGCCGGCTTCTTTCTGCTCTTCAACTTGGTGTTTGCCTCGCTCTATGCGCTGCAGCCGGGCGCGGTTGCGAACCTCAATCCCGCCGGGTACTGGGGGCTTTTCTTCTTCAGCGTCGAAACGCTGGCGACGGTCGGCTACGGCGACATGCACCCGCAGACCGTGTATGCGCACGTGATCGCCTCGAGCGAGATCTTCACCGGGTTGATGAGCCTCGCGCTCATCACCGGCATGATGTTCGCCCGGTTCTCGAGACCCACTGCCCGAATCCTGTTCGCGCGATACGCGGTGATTCGTCCCTTCGACGGTCGCATGACGCTCATGCTCCGCGCCGCGAACGGGAGGCAGAACATCATCATGGAAGCCAAGGCACAACTGCGGCTCATCCGGGATGAGATCACTGCGGAGGGGTACCGGATCCGGCGGATATACGACTTGCCGCTGCGCCGCAGGGAGCAGCCGGTCTTTCTCTTCGGCTGGAGCTTGCAGCACGTCATCGATGAGGGAAGTCCCCTCGCGGGGGGTACCGCGGATTCGCTCCGGGCCTCACAGACCTACCTCCTCCTAACGATCAGCGGCACCGACGAGACCATCGGGCAGACCGTGATGGCGCGCCAGGAATACCCGGCGTCGGCGCTGCGCTGGAATCACACCTTCGTCGACGTCTTCACGAGCGGTGCGGATGGCATCGATCACTTCGACTACACAAAGTTTCATGAGGTCGAGCCACTCACTTGAAGCGCTGCGCCGCGCATACCCGGCGCAGGCGTGCTGCGAAGGTGTAGTGCACGCTCCCGGGGCGAGGCCCGCTCAGGGCTCGACGCTCAGGATCTCGAGCTTGCGCTGAGCGTCCCGAGATCCCACTGTCTGCGCTAGCATGCCGTTTTCGCAAAGGAGAAGCTTCAATGGCCGAGAAGAACTCGCCGCGTCCTCCGGACTCCCTGCGCCGAGTGGCTCCCAAGCTCGCAAACCTCACCACGGAGGTGCTCTTCGACGATGTCTGGGAGCGCAAGGAGCTTTCCAAGCGCGACCGCAGCCTCGTCACCTGCGCAACGCTCGCCGCCCTCTACCGGCCAGAGCAGCTGCGATTTCACCTGCGCCTCGCGCTCTCGAACGGAGTGACGAAGGAAGAGCTCACCGAGCTCATCACCCACATCGCGTTCTACGCCGGCTGGCCGTGCGGGGTGACGGCCGCTCAGATCGCCGACGAAGTATTCAGCGCCCCCGGCTGAGCCCGCTATTCACCCTCGCTCGAGGCAGCGTTCAAGATTGCCCGCGTGTTCCAAGCGCCCCCGGCGTCAGTGCCGATGCCTCTGCAACTCATCGAGCGTGCGCTTCAAGTCCTCGAGCTTCTGGCCCGCCTCGCCGAGCCTGCCGGCCGAGGTGAGCTGCTCGTAATCGGAAAGATCGCGCGCGGCCTCGGAGATGAGTGCCGGCACATCCGCGGCGACGCCGGCGGCCGGGGCTTCGAGAGCTCCCGGGCGCTGGCCTGAGGGGGCTGGCCCCGCTTGAGCGCTGAGCGTCGAAGCGGCCCCGCCGAAGAGGGCCGCCATCGCGGATTCGAAATTCGGGCCATAGGCCAGGCGGTCCTGCACGGCGAGCACCACCAGACGCAGCTCGGGCATCGGGCTGCGCTCGGCCTGCAGGTAGATCGGCTCGGCGTACAAGAGCGCCCGACCGACCGGTATCACGATGAGGCTGCCGCGCAGCACATGGGAGCCCTGTTGGTTCCAGAGGGTCAGCTGCCCCGAGAGCTGCGCGTTCTGATCGATGCGCGCTTCGATCTGCAACGGGCCGTCCACGAGCCTCGTCTTCGGGAAGTCGAACACGACGGCCTGCCCGTAGTGCTCACCGTCGCTGCGCCCTGCAATCCAGCCGATGAGATTGTTCCGGTTGGCCGGCGTGAAGGGCAGGATCTCGATGAATTCCGGCTCATGCTCTCCGGGCAGGGTCATGAGTACGTAGTTCGGTTCCATCGGCTGCTGGCCTCCATACGAGGCGCTGAACCCGCTCGCAATCGTCCATAGATCCTCGCGGTTGTAGAACACGTCGGGATTGGTCATGTGGTAGAGCCCGTAGACGGCCGCCTGCACGTTGAGCAGGAGCTCCGGGTAGCGCACGTGCTCCCGCAGGTCCGCGGGCATCGCCGTGACATCCTTGAACAGCCCCGGGAAGACGGTGCGATACGCCGCGATGAGGGGATCGCTCGCATCGAACACGTAGAACGTCGTCGCTCCCGTGTAGGCGTCGATCACGATCTTCACGCTGTTGCGGATGTAGTTGAGCTCTCCCTCATCGAGCTCGTAGCGTCTCGCATAGGGGTAGGTGTCGGAGGTGGTGTAGGCGTCCATGAGCCAGTAGAGCCTGCCGTTCGCCCCCACCACGATGTAAGGATCGGGATCGTAGGTGAGAAACGGAGCGAGTGCGCGCACACGCTCGCGGATATTGCGGCGCATGAGCAGGCGGCTATCCGCGCTCACATCATCGCTGAAGGGAAGCTTGGAGAGGTCTCCCCGATCGAAGGCGATCGCCACCCGGCGCAGGAATCCGCCGAGGCGAATGCCACCGTTCCCGGAGTACGTCGTGAGGTTGTTCGTCTCCCCTTGCGGGTAGTTGAACTCCTTCTGGCGTGTTTTCACGTACACGTCGGTGTCGGTGAGCTCCCCGAAATAGATCTCGGGACGCGTAACCGAGAGACCCTCGATGGTGCTCTGCACGGGCATGTTGCTCAACACGAGGGTGGGCAGGCCCTCGGGGGTGAAGCCATTCACCGGATTCATCGTGAGGCCGTACCCGTGCGTGTAGATGAGCTTCTCGTTGATCCAGTTGCGGCTGCTCGGCGGGAGCTTCTCGACGTTGAGCTCACGCGCGGCGAGCATCATCTGGCGAAGCTGCCCTCCGAAGCGGTAACGATCGATGTCGATATCGGGAAAGTCGTAGTAGGTACGAATCTCCTGGATCTGGCGCAGCGTGTCCTGAAGGGCGCGCCAGTCCCACAGCCGGATGTTCTCGAGCGTCGCGCGATTCGCGAGCGGCTCGACCGCATCGACCCCGGTGTCGGCGGGGAACGGCTGCTTGTCCACCCGATCGAGGGCGTAGGCCTGCCGTGTCATGGCGATGTTGTGGACGATGAACGGCCGCTCCCGCACGAGCTGGTTCGGCCTCACGATGAAGGTGCCGACATACCAGCTCGCGAGGTCGATCGCGAGGTAGCAGGCGAGCGCCGGGGCGACCGAGGCCACGAGCCAGCTCGGGCGAGGCGCCATCGCGGCGCCGATCGCGGCAATGAGCGCGCCGGCCATCAGCGCGACGCAGACGACCCAGAGGCCGCCCAGCGTGATGTGCGCATCGGTGTAGGTGACGCCCGCGAAGATCACGTTGTCGTCGAAGAGCCGCTCGAAGCGACTGAGATAGACTCGCGCGGCGATGACGAGCAGGAGCACCGCGACGGCGATCGACAGCGAGCGCCAGGGGGCGGCGGGCCCCGCGACCCGACGCCGCAGGGCAAACATCCGCGCGCTGCCCGTCACGGCAACGAAGGCGGCCGCCACGGCGCAGACGATCACGGCGAGCATGAGGAGCCATCCCGTGATGAGATCCCAGGCCGGAAGCGCAAAGAGATAAAAGCCGAGCGGCTTGCCGAAGATCGGGTCCACCGCCCCGCCGTGCGGCGCCGCGTCCCACCACAGCGCGAGGGTCGTCCACTGCCCCGCCATGCTCGCCCCCACCGCAAGAGCGATCACGACCGAGACGATGAGCGCGATGAAGTCGAGAATCGGCGCGACCGGCACATCGACGCTCTGCCGATTGATGAGAATGACGCCGTTCAGCAGCTCGCCGAGCTGGCGGGGCCGCAGCGCCCGGAACCCGCCGTAGAGCGTGAGGAAGGTGGCGACCGCGAATGCGGCGAAGATCCCCATCTGAAGGTCGAGCCGCGTCCAGAAGACCGAGGAATAGCCGAGCGACCCGAACCAGAGCGACTCGACGTAGTAGGAGATGGTCGCGCTGGCGCCATAGGCGGCGAGGATCAGGGCGAGCACCGCGACGATGATGCCCGGTCGGCGACGCCGGATGGTCCCGCCCGGGAGAAGCTTGGCCTCATCGCGCGGATCGCGGCTCATCACCATTCCCCCGTAGTCACGCCGATCTCTGCTGCATCGATTTTACGCCGTCGATTACAATTCCGCCGGAAGCGCGGCCGATGCGTGCTCCCGGCATGTCCCAGACTTCAAGAGGTGACCCTTGAACACCGCCCGGGCGGCACCCGCCCTCTGTGCAGCAGCGATGGCCCTTGCGACAGCCGCCGCAAGTCCGGGACCGAGCGCGATGGCGCCGATAACGCCCATCGCAGAGCCCGTCGATCGCGCTTACCCGGGTGAGATTCACCTGGCGGTCGATGCGACCGATGTCGCCCGACACATCGTGCGGGTTCGAGAAACCCTCACGGGCATCGGGCCGGACGGGGTTCTTCTTTACCCCGAGTGGCTCCCCGGCACGCACGCCCCGGAGGGACCCATCGATCGGCTTGCGGGGATCGTCGTCACGGCGGGCGGCGCGCCCGTCGCCTGGACGCGCGACCCGGCTAACGTGTACGCCTTCCGCCTGCACCCGCCTCGAGGGGTGACTGCCCTGCAGATCGACTTCGAGTATCTCGCGCCCCCGAGCCGCGATATGGGGGCTCCGGAGATCAGCCGCGACATTTCGATTCTCGAGTGGAACGACCTCATCCTCTATCCCGCCGGCTACTTCAGCCGGCGCATACCGGTTGCGGCAACCCTCAAGCTCCCCGAGGGCTGGCAGTTCGGCTCGGCGCTCGAGCCCGATCACGCGGATGCTTCCGGCACGACCTTCAAGACCGTGCCGCTCAACACGCTCATCGACAGTCCAGTGTATGCCGGCCGCTACACGGCACGGCTCGATCTCGACCCGGGAGCGGCCGTCCCGGTCCACCTCGATCTTTTCGCGGACCGACCGGAGTTTCTCGCCGTGAGGCCCGATGAGCTCGCGGCCTACCGCAGGCTCGTCCAGCAGGCGTACAAGCTCTTCGGCTCGCACCACTATGCCCACTACGACTTCCTCTACTCGCTCAGCGATCAGGTCGAGCAGCAAGGACTCGAGCACCACCAATCGAGCGAGGACGGGAGCGCCCCGGATTCCTTCACCGACTGGAACGCCAACGCATCCGATCGGGACCTGCTGTCCCACGAGTACACGCACTCCTGGAATGGCAAGTTCCGCAGGCCCGCCGACCTGTGGACGCCGAACTTCAACGTGCCGATGCAGGACAGCCTGCTTTGGGTCTACGAGGGACAGACCCAGTACTGGGGCGAGGTGCTCGCGGCTCGCGCTGGACTGCGAACTCTCGCGCAGAGCCTCGATGAGCTCGCCCGCATTGCAGCCTACGCCCAGATCGAGCCCGGCCGGCAATGGCGCCCGCTCGAGGATACGACCAATGATGAGATCATCAACCCCCGCCGGCCCATGGCATGGCGCGACTGGCAGCGCTTCGAGGACTACTACGACGAGGGGGCGCTCATCTGGCTCGATGCCGATACGCTCATCCGCGAGCGCTCGCACGGGCGGCGCTCGCTCGATGACTTCGCCCGCGCCTTCTTCGGCATCGATAACGGGAGCTTCGTCACCGTCACCTACACGTTCGAGGATCTCGTGAGGGCGCTCAATGCGGTCGAGCCGTACGACTGGGCGGGTTTCCTCAAGGAGCGGCTCGATGCGATCGAGCGGCACGCACCGCTCGAGGGGTTGACCCGCGGCGGATACCGGCTCGTGTACAACGATACCCAGAGCGAGTACGCACGAGTCGCCGAGGAGCACTCCCATCGGGTCGACCTCCTCTACTCGATCGGGCTGCGGATCGACGACAAGGACATGCCCGGCAGCATCATCGAGGTGCTCTGGGATGGCCCCGCCTATCAGGCCAAGCTCTCCGCGGGAGGGCAGATTCTGGCGGTGAACGGCACCGCCTACAGCGCCGATGTCCTCAAGGATGCGATCCGCTCGGCGCACACGAGCGCCGCGCCGATCGAACTGATCGTGAAATCAGGCGACCACTTCACCGTGGCGCATATCGACTATCACGGTGGGCTGCGTTACCCGCATCTGGAGCGCGATACCGCGCAGCCCGCGCGGCTCGATGAGATTCTGGCACCGCGCTCCTGAGGAGCTCACTCACCGTAGCGACTCGAGGCACATCGAGCGGGTTCGCAGGAGAGCGCGCACATGCAGGATTCGACAGCGTACGAGACCTTTCGCGCGTTGCACGCGCGGGCGGGCGCCTTCATCATGCCGAACGCCTGGGACGGTGCATCGGCCGTGCTGCTCAAGCGTGCGGGTTTCGAGGCGCTCGGCAGCTCCTCGCTCGCGATCGCCTTTGCACTCGGCCGTCAGGACGGTCAGCACGCCGTCAGCCGCGGTGAGGCCATCGCGAACGCGGCGCTTCTCGCCGGGCTCACCAGCCTGCCCGTGAATGGGGATCTCGAGGACGGTTTTGGCCCCGAGCCCGAGGACTGTGCCGCAACCGTGCGGGCAGCGATCGATGCCGGGCTCGCGGGTCTTGGCATCGAGGACACGACTGCAGATCCCGCGGCGCCGATTCACGCCTTCGATCGGGCCGTGGCGCGCGTGCGGCGCGCGGCACAGGCGGCGCAGGGGCGGATCCTGCTCACGGCGCGCACCGACAACTTCCTGCAGGGCCGCCCGGACCTCGATGACACGCTCAAGCGGCTCACGGCCTTCGCGGAGGTGGGCGCGGATGTGCTCTATGCGCCGGGTCTTCCCGACATGGATGCGATCCGCGCCGTGGTGCGCGCAGTCGCGCCGCAGCCCGTCAACGTCCTGATCGGCCCGCGCAGCGGACCGGTGCCGCTCGCGACCCTTGCTGCTGCCGGAGTGCGCCGGGTGAGCCTCGGCGGGGCACTCTACCGTTGCGCGCTGTCCACGCTCAACGCGAGCGCAGAGACGCTCCGGCGAGGCGATCTTTCGCCCGCCGCGGGCGGTCTTTCGATGGATGAGATCGCCGCGCTCCTGCCCTGAGCACAGACCCTGCCGCCCCTTCGACGTCCGCCTGCAACGCCGCGCGCGCGTGGGCGCAGGTCACGGCCTTGATGAGTGCAAGCTCGCGCGGGCCGAGCTGCGACCAGCCCATGACGGCGAGCGTGTTCTCGCGATTGGTATGGAGCGAGGAGAGCTGCGCGAGGAGGGTGCACGCGCGAAGCCGAGTGGCCTCGGCACCGGCCGGGCGGCCCGTCGCAAGCCCGACGAGGCGCGCCGCGGCATCGACGAGGGGGGCACCGATCCGCTCGTTGATCATCGGGACCGCCGGACCCGCCCCGTCGGCCTTCCCACGCGCGATGAAGCGGCACCAGCTCTCCGAGCCCGCCGCGACGAGCCCGTCCGCCATCGCCTGGAGCAGCTCGCAGAGCGCATCGACTGCCTGTGCGGGGTTGCGCGCCCGCACCGCGGCGGCGGCACGCTCGAGCGCAGGAGCGAGGATCCCGAGCACCCGATCGATGATGTGCTGCGCACAGGCGCGATGCAGGCCCTCCTTGCTGTCGAAGTAGTACTGCAGCGCCGGCGGGTTGACGCCTGCGCTCGCAGCGATCTTGCGCGTCGAGGCCTGATCGTACCCTTCATCGCCGAAGCTGCGGATCGCGGCCGCGATGATCCGCGCGCGGGTCATCTCCCCGCACGCGTAGCCGCCCTGCTCCGGATGCCGCCGCGGCACTGTCCCGTCGTTGCGCATATCGCCCCTCCACGGACAAATGTATTCCACTTGACACAAAGTTTCCAGACGAACAACATTTGCCGCCTGGAATAATTTTGGGGGAGTATGGGTTCCTTGGCCGCCGCGCAAGACCGGATCGAGGAGGAAGTCCCTTCGCAAACGGCCACCCGTCCCGGTGGATTGCGGGGGGCACTGCGCACGGGGCTCGCGCTCCTCGGGGCGCTCCTCCTCGCGCTCGCACTCTTCGCCGCCATTCGCTGGTTCGTGCATGGCCGGTTCATCGAATCGACCGACGATGCCTACCTGCGGGCGGACCTCGTCACCGTCGCACCGCGGGTCTCGGGCTACATCGACGACATCTACGTCACCGCGAACCAGAACGTGCGCTCCGGCCAGCCCCTGCTGCGCATCGACGTGCGCAGCTACCGCGACGCGCTCTCCCAACAGACCGCGACCGTCGATGCCCGCTCGGCGGACGTAAAGGCGCTCGAGCGCCAGATCGAGCAGCAGCGGGCCGCGGTTGCCCAGAGCCGCGCGGAGCTCGAAGGTGCGCGCGCCAATGCGGCCTTCGCGCAGCAGGAGGCCGAGCGCTACAAGAGCCTGCGCGACCAGGGTGCGGATACCGACGAGCGGTATGCCCAGGCGCTCAACGAGCGCAACCAGACGCAGGCGAGCGCACTCGCGGCCGCCGCGAGCCTGCGCGTCGCCGAAAGTCAGGTTGCAACCCTCGAGAGCCAGCGAGACCAGATGCAGGCACAGCTCGAAGCGGCGCGAGCCGGGGCGAATACCGCGAAGGTCAATCTCGACGACACCCTGATCCGCGCGAGCATCGACGGACGCATCGGCGACGATACGGCGCGCATCGGGGAATTCGTGCAGCCCGGGTCGCGCCTCATGTCGATCGTTCCGATCCGCGAGATCTACCTCGTCGCGAACTTCAAGGAGACGCAGCTGCGGCGCATGCGCATCGGGCAGCCCGCGCGCATCCGGGTCGATGCCCTGGGGGATCGCGAGATCGAAGGCCGCGTCGAGAGCTTCTCACCTGGAACGGGAGCGGAGTTCGCGCTGCTGCCGCCCGAGAATGCGACGGGCAACTTCATCAAGATCGTGCAGCGCGTGCCGGTGCGCGTGCGGCTCGAGGTTCCCGAGCGGGTCACCGACCGGCTGCTGCCCGGCCTCTCGGCCACGGTGTCGGTCGACACCAGTCGCTAGCCCGAGCAGCCTCCGGCCCTTGCGAGCACGCGCGCCATGAGCTCTTCCCTGCCCCTGCAGGCCGATGCGCACGAGCAGGAGCACGCGAGCCTGCAGGATTGGATCGCGGTGTTCGCCGGGGCACTCGGGGCGCTGATCGCATCGCTCGACATCTCGATTGTCAACTCCGCCCTGCCGCAGCTGCAGGGTGAGATCGGCGCGACGGGGACAGAAGGCACGTGGATCTCGACGGGCTACCTCGTGAGCGAGGTCGTCATGATTCCCCTGAGCGCGTGGCTCAGCCGCATGCTCGGGCTGCGGACGCTCCTGCTCGGGTGCGGCATCCTCTTCACCGCCTTTTCGGTTCAGTGCGGCCTCTCCAACACGCTCCTCGCGATGATCATCGGGCGGGTGGGTCAGGGCTTCTTCGGCGGTGCACTCATCCCTACCGCACAGACGATCGTGCGCACGCGGCTCCCCTATCATCAGATCCCGGTCGGAATGACGATCTTCGGCCTCATCGTGCTCCTCGGGCCGCTCGTCGGGCCGGTCCTCGGCGGCTGGCTCACCGAGAACTGGAGCTGGCAGTGGTGCTTCCTCATCAATCTGCCAGTTGCCGTGGCACTCATCACTTTGCTTCTCCTTGGCATGCCGCACGAGCCGATGCGGATGCACGAGTGGCTCGAGGCTGACTGGCTCGGCATCGCGGGGATGTCCGTGGGCCTGAGCTCCCTCACCGTGGTGCTCGAGGAAGGCCAGCGCGATCAGTGGTTCCAGTCGGACCTCATCCGCGCGCTCACCGTCACCGCCGTGCTCGGGCTCGCGACGATGCTCATCGCCCAGTTCACGAGCCGCCGTCCGGTCATCAAGCTGCGGCTGCTCAAGAACCGCTCCTACGCAAGCGTCATCGTCATCATCATCTCGATCGGCATGGTGCTGTACGACATCCTCTACGTGCTGCCGCAGTTCCTGAACATCATCTCCGGGTACAACGCGGAGCAGTCCGGCTGGGTGCTCGCCCTCTCCGGCATCCCGGCCTTCGCCCTCATGCCGGTGCTGCCGCGGATCATCGGCCGGGCGAATATCCGCATGGTCGTCACCTGCGGCCTCGTGTGCTTCGCGGCGAGCTGCTTTATCGACATCCACCTCACGGCGCAATCCGCAGGCGGGGATTTCGTCTTCTCGCAGCTGCTGCGGGGCTTCGGGCAGATCCTCTCCTTCATGCCGCTCAACCAGGCTTCCGTCGGCGCAGTGAGCCGCGCGGACACTGCCGATGCCGCCGGGCTCTTCAACATGGCGCGCAATCTCGGAGGCTCCGTGGGGCTTGCGCTCCTCGGTGTGTTCATCGATCGGCGGGTGGAGTTCCATGCGGATGCCATTCGTGAGTCGGTGAACGCCAATTCGCAGCTGCTGCAGGAGCGGCTCGCGGCACAGTCGGCGCTCTTCGCCCAGAACGGCGGTGATCTTGCCTACGGCCATCGACAAGCCATCGGCCAGCTCGCGGCACAGATCCATCAGCAGGGGATGGTCATGACCTACTCGGATTGCTTCTGGATCCTCGGTGTGGGGCTCGTGCTCATGCTGCCGCTCGTCCTCCTGCTCCGGGCTCCTCCGGCGAGGCCGCCGCGATGAGGGCACGCGCGAGTACCCTGCGCGTTGCGCAGGCCCTCGGCATTGCCGCTGCCGCAGCGCTGTGTCTCGCGGGCTGCGTGATGGGACCGAACTACAAGGGACCGCCAACCGTCGCCCCCGATGGGCACGCGTTCCGCCGCGCGGATGCGACCATGCCCCCCTCCGAGCCGGTCGCGCGATGGTGGAAATCCCTTGCCGACCCGGAGCTCGACCGGCTGATCGAGGCGGCCCTTGCGATGAGTCCGACGGTTCAATCCGCCGAGGCCCGGCTCCGCCAGGCGCGCGCAACGCTTCAGGGGCAGCGCGCAAACGCACTTCCCACCTCCGGTGCGTCCGCAGCGTACGTGCGCACCCGTAATCTCACCTCGCTCTTGGGATCGGGCAGCAGCTCGGGCCCGACCGGCGGCGCGCTCAACGTCTACGTCGCCGGTTTCGATGCGACCTGGGAGCTCGACCTCTTCGGCGCAAATGCGCGCGCCGTCGAGGCTGCGGCCGATGCGCTTCAGGCTTCGCAGGCGAGCCTGGCGGATGTCGAGGTGAGTCTCACCGCCGAGGTCGCCCAAGCTTACGTGCAGTTGCGGGATACGCAGCGGCAGCTCGCCCTCACCCAACGCAACATCGACATCGAAGCGCGCATCCTGCACCTCTATGAGCTGCGGCGAGCGGGCGGCACCGCCTCCGAGCTCGATGTAGCCCGCGTGACGAACCAGCTCGATACCACCCGCTCGACGCTTGGCCCGCTGCGGGCCGCCGTGGCCGTGCAGCTCGATCGCATTGCCGTACTCACGGGGCGTGCGCCGGGCACGCTCGATTCCGAGCTCGGTGGCGCGCAAGCGCTTCCGCCGCCCCCCACCCGGGTCGCGATCGGCGATCCGAGCGCGCTGCTGCGGCGCCGGCCCGACATCGTTGCTGCCGAACGGACCCTCGCCGAGCGCACCGCGAGCGTCGGTCAAAGCGTCGCGGCGAGCTTTCCCAAGCTAAACCTCCTCGGCGAGGTCGGCTTCGCCTCGCTTGCCCCCGAGACGCTCCTCGATGCCGCGAATTTCTCGTATGTGCTCGCGCCGGTCCTGCAGTGGAATCCCTGGGACTTCGGCCGCAATCGCGCCCGCATCGGAGCCGCTCGCGCGGTGCGCGACCAGGCCGAGGCCGACTACCGCAGCACGGTGCTCGCGGCGCTCGATGACGCCGAGGACTCGCTCGCGCGCTACGGCGAGCAGCGCGACACCGTCACCGATCTCGCCCGTGCGCAGGCTTCCGCCGAGAAGGTTTACACGCTCACCGACATTCGTCTGCGCGGCGGCACCGCCGATACGACCGATGTGCTCGATGCCGACTCGCGGCGCATCCAGGCCGAGCTCGCCTACAGCCGCGCGCTTGCCGAGCTCACCGTGGACTACATCGCCCTGCAGAAGAGTCTGGGCCTCGGCTGGGTCGATGCAGAATGAGCGCTCACCCGCCCGACAAGGCTTTCTGAAACGCAGCGCTCTGCAACATCGAGCTCACCGTATTGACGATCGCATCCGAGAGCACCTCGTAGTAGTCCTCGAGCTCGTAGGAGCGGCCGAAGCGCGTGGCATCGCCCGAGGCGACGCCACTCCAGAGCGTGCGGCCGTCGCGCGCGACGACCATCAGGTGCACGGCGACCGTCGATTTGTAGGTGCTCGTCTCCCGGACGAAGAATTGCCGCACCTCGCCCTTGATGATCACCGTCCCGCCGCTCGCGACCGTCTTGAGACCGGCGCGATCGAAGAGCTCCCGCATGTGGCTGCTCACGAACGCTCCCACATCATCCGTGGTGGTGACGGGCTTCGGCTTCTCCTCCTCGCGGTTCTCTCCGATCGCCTCCTTGTCCGGGCGCGCGTCGCTGAAGGTTTCGAACTCGATGGGCGCCTGCGACATTTGCATCGCGCCCAGCTGCAGGCGCGAGGTCGGCCGCCACTCGAGGGGGACGTGCTCGAGCAGTGCGGGACTTGCGTGGGCGGTGAGTGTGACGGCCAGGAGCAGCAGGGACAAGACGAACCGTGCGCGCATCAGTGTCAACCTCCGCGAGCAGATAGCTCGCGCACTCGCCCCGGAACCCCGAGCGGGCATTCGAGGTTCACGCGATCCCAGCCGGCTGCCTGCGCGGCCGCCCCGTAGGTACTCGCAAGGAAGTCGAGCACCAGAGCCTCGGGATCCGCCGCGGTGCGAACCGTGTCGTAGGGCAGAATGAATTCGCCGAGCTGCGGTTCGAAGCGGGCGCCCGTTGGCATGCGAGCCTCGGAAAAGCCCGCGGGCTGCGGGTAAGCGTAGGAGTAGAACGCGGCGCGCGGAAAGGCGTCGTTACCCGGCCAGAACCCGGCGCTGCTCACCTCGTGCGAGTAGGCCTCGCGGGCAACCGCGTCTGGCAGTCCCGGCACGCCCCCCGGATGCAGCGGCGCGCCCCTCCCGGAGAATCGCGTCACCGCGAGGTCGAAGCTCCCCCAGAAGAAATGCACGGGGCTCACCTTGCCCAGAAAGCCGCTGCGGAAGCTCTTGAAGATGCGATCACACTGAATGAGCACGCGCCAGAAGGCATGCGCGGCGTGCGGATCGTACGAACGATGGACATCGTCCTTCGAAAACGGGATCGGATCGGGCACCTCGTTCGGCATCTCGTTGATCCTGACCGCGACGCCGAGGCCTTGCAGCTCTCTCATCACTTGATGGTAGAAATCTGCGACCGACTGCGGCTCGAGCGCGAGCATGCGCTCCGCGCCGCGGCTGTCGCGCATCGTGAGGCGGTGCCCAACGAAGTCGAACTCGATCTCGATGAGCTCACCCTGCGAGGGGATCGGCGAGGTCGCAAGGCCACGCGCCGTGACGTACAAGGGGACCTGCCAGCTGTGATTGATCCAGGGTGTGAGCGCCAGGCGAACCTTGCCGACGACCTGCGTCCAAAGCTGAAGCGTCACCGCCGTGTCGCGCCAACTCCGATAGCTGAGGGCCGGCCAGAGCGTGCTCACGTCGGTCGCGGGCATCCTCGACTCCTTCGACTCCTTAGACGATCTTGCACGGAATGAGCGCGTCCTCGTCGTACGAGTACACGGCGCAGAGCCGATGATACCCGTCGGCGATGATCACGCGGTGGGCGGTCGGGTCGCGCACCAGCAGCACGGGGGAGAGCTCCTGGCCCGAAGTGACCTTGTCGCGATCTTTCTCGACGTGGCTGTTGCTCACCCCGAGCAGCGAGAGGCTCGAGGCCCGGAAGATGTCCTTTGCCTTGAAGGATGTGATCTTGGCCGAGCGCAGCTGCTGCACGTAGCGGGCGACCGTCGAATCATCGAACAGCAGGCTAAGATACGACTGCGCCGCCGGATAGTCGTGGTCTTCAGGAACCTTGAGCCACTTGATCTCGACCGGCTTGATCATCGCTCGATAACTCGCGCTACGTGCTCAGGGAGCTCTATCGCCGCGCAAGAAGTCTAGGCTCCTCGGAGGCGCTTCGCCAAGGCGCCCACTCGCGCGCGGCAACCTTGCCGACCGCCGGGAGGGAGGCATATAAGGTACGCGGGCTGAATCACCCGGGGGGCGGCGCCATGTGCTCGGTGAGCAGAATCAGCGGGCTGTGCGCCCGTGCCTTGCTGGGGCTTCTGGTTCCCGCCTTGGTATCGGCCCAAGCTGCACCGGCGAGCGCCCCCAAAGCCGTTGCGGAGCCCGCAGAGGACCTCATCGGTAGACCCGTCGATCTCGATCTGTCGCGGGGAGTTCAGCCACCCTACCGAGACACCGCGAAGCTGCCTTCCACGTTTGCGGGGGCCGCACAGACTCAGCCCGTCGATCCACAGTGGGGCGCGCGTCCGTACAGACCGAAGAGCCGGCGCGACTTGACGGGCATTTGGATCAGCCAGGGCGGCATCGGCTGGACGCCGGGCATTCCCCCGGGGCGCGGCCAGAACCCACCCCTCACGCAGGCGTACGCCAAGATGTTCGAGCAGCACCTGGCCGATGCCCAGCGCGGCAAGCCGACCGGTGACCCGACCGCCGCGTGCCTGCCGCCGGGCATGCCGCGCGTCATGACGATGACCTACCCGATGGAGATCACCGTGGGGCCGGACCGGATCATGATCTACGCCGAGTGGGACGAACAAGTCCGACGCATTTTCACCGACAGGCGCCCCCTTTCCACCGACCCCGACCCCACCTACAACGGCGAATCGGTCGGCCATTGGGAAGGTAACTTCCTTCTCGCTACGACGCTTGGCCTTCGCCCGGAGACGAACCTGGAAGCCTCGGGATTACCGAAGAGCGACAAGACGATCGTGTATGAGCGGATCTGGCTCGCCGATGACGACACCTTGCGCGATGAGATCACGCTCGTGGATCCTGTTGGGTTCACGCGTCCCTGGACGGTCACGAAGACCTACAAGCGCGCTCCGCCGGACTTCACCCTCCTGCCCTACGTGTGCCTGGAGAACAATCGCAATCCGATCGGGCCGGACGGATCCATTCAAGTCATTCTGCAATCCGGCACCAAATCCACGCATTGAGGGGAGAACTCGAAGGGCGCTCACCTCGCCTTGCTGTAGTCGTACCACACCGCCTCGATGTTGTGGCCGTCGGGGTCGTGGACGAACGCAGCGTAGTACCCTGGCCAGTAGTCTCGATAGCCCGGGGCGCCGTTGTCCGTGCCGCCCGCCGCGAGCGCCGCCTTGTGAAAGGCCTTCACCTCCTCGCTCGACTTGGCTTCGAACGCGAGGTGCAACGGCACGATGGTGCCCTCCTTGCTGATCCAGAAATCCGTGTTTTTGCCGTCATTGAAGCCGGCGGATTCGCCGTACTCCATATTATTCGTGTAGCCGAGGGGTCGGAGCGCCTTTGCGTAGAAGGTCTTCGATTTTCGGTAATGACTCACCGGAAGCATCGTGTGCGCGATCATGCTTCCGGACTTTCAAGCCCCTACGGGCGAGCTGCGGGCCTGGATGAGGTAGACGACCGTGCTGACAACCACGAGGGTTGCCAGGCCGGCGATTTCGCGCAGCGAGCCGAGGACGATGAGGACGAGCGTGCTGCCGATACCGATCGTGGCCGCCGTACCGAGAAAGCGGAAGCGCAGCGGCGGACCGGCGAGGGCAACGCCGCGACGCGCGAGTACCCATGCGGCCATGCAGCCCACGATGTAGATCGGCGCCATGGCGAGCGTCGAGAGCACTGCCAGCTCGGCGAACGTGCCTGTCAGTGCAAGCACGATGGCAAGCGTCGCGTAGGTGAGGATGGCAATGTGAGGGGCGTGGCTGCGAGGGTGAACCCGCCCGAGCGCATGCGGCAACAGCCCGTCGCGCGCGAGCGCGAACAATTGTCTCGGGCTGCCCAGAATGTCACTGCTCAGGTAACCAAACATTGACAGTGCCGCGCCGGCTAGCATCAGCACCCGCAGCACGGGATGGATCTGTGCGCTCGCATCAACCAACGGCGCCTTGGAGCTTGCCAGGGCGGCCCCCAACACGCTCTGCGCAACGAACTGAATGGCCACGTACAGCATCATCGTCGCCAGCATCGCTATGATGATCGCGCGAGGAATCGTGCGATTGGGCTGCCGCACCTCGCCGCTTGCGCAGAGCGGCGTCTCCCAACCCATGAAGGCAAAGACGCCGAGAATGAGCGCGCGACCGATATCCTGAGCGTCCAGGTGCACGGTCTGCTGCAGGCGCGGGCCAGCGACGGCAGCAGCGAGTCCAGCCACCACGAAGATCACCAGCGGCACGAGCTTCAAGGCGGTGGTGGCGCCGATGAGTCGCGCACCACCCGCGACTCCTCTGGCGTTAACGAGCGCAATTCCCCCGATTACGGCGGTGACGGTTAGCGCGTGCACTGTCGCTCTGAGGGACTGCGGCTGCAGCGTGGTTACGACGTCCGCGAGGGCTGCAGCGACGCCACCGCATGCAAGCGCACAGGACACCCAAAGCAGCGTGCCGGCGACATAAGCGACGAGAGGCCCAAACGTGGCCTCGATCACCCCATACACGCCACCGCTGGTGGGCACGCGGCTACAGCCCTCGGCGAAGCAAATCGCGACCGCTCCGACGCCGAACCCACAAGCAAGGAAAGCGAGAGGCCCATAAGAGCCGATACTCGCATAGAGTGCGGCAGGTACCGCGAAGATACCAGCGCCGACGATCATGCTAATGGCGCCGGCGGCCAGGGCCCACGGCCCTACCGCCCGGACGAGGCCGACGTCTCTCTGGCTCTCATGCACGCGCGTGAGGCTATCACACGCTCGGCGCTCAGGTACGCCTCAGAGGCGCAGGTAGCTGAACCCTTGTTGACCGAGCACTGCGTCTCGGAGTGATACTGTTCCGGCAGGACCACGGGAGCTGCGGCATGCACCATCCACCCTCTGCAACCATCGCTCACGCACCGATCGAGGTGCAGTGGGTGAGTGGCCTCTCGTTCGAGGCCGGTCGACCCAATGGGCCCAAGGTTCGCATCGATGGAGATTCCCAAACGGCGCCCAGCCCCTTCGATGTGCTGCTGGCAGCCCTTGCGTCGTGCGCCTCTGTGGACGTGGTGACGATTCTCAAGAAGCAACGAACGCCGATTCAGTCGCTCGACGTGCGTGTCGAGGCCGAGCGCGTTGATTCGACTCCGCGCCGCCTCGCAGCAGCCGTCTTGCACTTCAGGATCGGGGCACCCGGCACGACGATCGAGAAGGCAACACGCGCAGTCGAGCTGTCAGTCACCAAGTACTGCAGCGTTCGGTCCTCTCTGATCGCCGACGTCTCGGTGAGCTGGACGGTGCAACTCGAGCCTTGAGGGGCGCCTATGCGACTTCGAGAGAAGGCAGATTGAATGCGTCGATCGCCTTCCAATCCTCGCCGCGTGGATATGCGACGGAGATCGCGCGGATCTTGGTGAAGTCCACGTCCCCTCCGGCGAAGGACACCTTCCCTTCGGCCCTGTAGGCCTCCATGGCGCGCAGCAACATTCCCTGCGCACGGAGGATCACGAGGTCGCATCTTCCCAGGTGCTGTTTGCTGCGATCGACGATCGGCCCCATCGATTCCTGGACCACGAAATCCTCATAGGCATTGCCGCGTCCGACGATCCCGCTCCAGTGGCCGCGCTTCATCGCCTCGCGATCCTGGTGCCACAGGTTGTCGCGACCACCCATATCTGAATTGAAGAAATCGGGGTCGCCCGAGTTGCGCCCGTACATATTCATCCAGTCGGCCGGCATCTGCCCATGAACATTGAAGGCGATATACCACTGGGCCGTCCACTCATCGTCGATCGGGACGGAGCAGCACCCGAGACCTGGCCCGCCCGGGGTCGACGGGATGAATGAGAAGAACGGCAGGGCAACCTCCCGGATACGGGCATAGCAGCGCCCGTTCGCCTGCTCGCGCAGCGCTCCCTCGCGAAAGCCATAAGGCTTCGCGACGAACTCGAAAGTGGGCGCCGTATTGTCGAGCATGTAATCGGATTCAGCCTTGAAGACTTCGCGGCCCGCGGAGCTACCGATGTTGGAGGAGTGCAGGAAGCTCACGTGCGCCGAATCCAAGAGAGCCTCCAGCCCTTGGAGCCAATTGCAGTGAATGATCCCGCGACGGGGCGACACTTGATCGTCCGGCAGGCTCGTAAACTCGAAGTCGGGGAACCTCGGCGGGTTGGCCCTGTTGCTCCCGAGGTAGGCCCAAACCAGCCCGCCCCCCTCGTGAGTCGGATGGCTACGAACCGGGACGCTCGCGGCGAAGCGCTCGCGCCCGGCGCGCAGCTCCGTCGGCGCGTCGACGCACTGGCCGTCGACCGAGAATTTCCAGCCGTGAAAGATGCACCTGAGGCCGCCGGCCTCGTTCCTCGCAAGCGCGAGGCTCGCGCAGCGGTGCGGGCAGGCTTCCTGCATGAACCCCACGCGACCGTCGGTCGCGCGGAAGGCCACGAAGTCCTCGCCGAACAGCCGTACCCGCTCCGGTGCGCCATCGACCTCGAGCTTGGCCGAGCGGCAGGCCGGCACCCAGTACTCGCGCAGGAACTCGCCCATCGGCGTGCCGGGCCCAACGCGGGTGAGGAGCTCATTCTGTTCCGGTTTGAGCATGATCATCGATCGTATCACCGAATTTTCCTTGACCCCAAGATGCGAAAGTGCGGCTATGCTCGAGTATCAGCACAGCCAGCACAACGGCAGCGTATTGGGTCGCTGGCAAAGTTGTGGTAGTCATGCTCGACCTACAGCCGACCCTCACGGGCGAACACATCACGCTGCGGCCGCTCGCGGCGCAGGATTTCCCCGAGCTGTTGGCCGCCGCCTCGGACCCCCTCCTTTGGTCCCAGCATCCCGACCCCGGCCGCGGCACCCGGGAGGGGTTCCCGTCGTTCTTCGACGGCGCTCTGAAATCAAAGGGATGTCTCGTCGCGGTCGATGCCGCGCGGCAGTCGATCATCGGCTGGTCCCGATACAGCCACTACGCGCCGGGCGAGAGGATCACGATCGGATACACGTTCCTCGTTCGCAGCCACTGGGGCGGTCAGACGAACGCCGAGATGAAGCGCCTCATGCTGCGGTACGCGTTCAGGGACGTGCAGCAGGTGCTGTTCACGGTCGCCGAACGCAACCTGCGCTCTCGCCGTGCGGTGGAAAAGCTCGGCGCGGAGCTTGCAGGGGCCGAGGACGCACCGCGGTGGGGGCAGATACACGTCATCTATCGCCTGACGCCCGAGCTGTGGGCGCGGGGCGCCGTACCGGGGTACGGGCCTTGAGTGCCTCAGTAGGAGTCGGCAGCGTCCGATCCTCTGACTCTATCGCCTCCGGCTCGGTGCGTTGATGCGCGCCCGCATGATGGCTTCGCTGAGGCGGCGCATGTCATCGAGGGTTCGGCGCGGCACGCGCTCCCCGAGAGCTGCCTGGTGCCCATCGGACTGGTACGGGTCGACGCCGAGCCCTGCAGCGGTGTCGCTCAGGAATCTCTGCTGCAACTCGGCCAAAACGGGGATCCGCACCGTGTCGTTCGGGGAATCCGCGACAGATTCTGTCGAGCCAATTTGCCTCATGACCTCCTCCGTCCCCGAGGCTCAGCGTGCCCCCGCGCGCGCGGCGCATCTGCGACGCCGCTCACGTCTGCACGAGAAGGCCGCCCGAGCGGGTCCGATCGTCGCCGACCAGCGACAGGTGCCGGGGCCGCCGCCATCTCAAACACGCCCGGCGCGCGGACATTCCTCTGGAGATCGATTGCCGCCTGGAGAATCGCGACGATGAACCTTCATCTTTTTATCGCCTATTGCTTCGCCGTGTTGATCCTCGTCCTGATGCCGGGACCGGTCGTCACGCTCGTCGTCGCCAATTCATTGAGCCACGGCAGCCGCTCAGGCCTTGCAACCGTCGCCGGAGCGAGCATTGGCAACGCGATTCTGCTCGGTGCCACCGCGGTCGGCCTCGTCGCGTTCTTCGCATTGCTGAGCGAGATCTTCGAGGTGGTGCGCTGGGCAGGCGCAGCCTACCTGATCTGGCTCGGGATCAAAGCGTGGCGGGCCCACGGCGGGCAGGAACTGGTGATGGCGCCCGCGATGCAGCGGTCTTCGCGCGCGGTCTTTCTGCAGGGCTTCCTCATCGCCATCACCAATCCCAAGGCGATCGTCTTCTATATCGCGTTCCTGCCGCAGTTCATCGATTCGCATCTGCCGGCCCGACCGCAGCTGCTCGCCATGATCGGGACGATGATCGTCATGGCGCTGCTTTCCGACAGCGCCTATGCGCTGCTCGCCGGGCGCGCCCGTGGCTGGTTCACCTCCCGCGGACGGCGGCGGCTGCAAGGCCGCATCACCGGCACGCTGTTGATCGGTATCGGTTGCGGCCTGCTGCTCGCGCGGCGCGGGAGCTAGTGGGAATCCGCCCGGATGAGAGCTCCGGTGGGTCAACCGGGGCGCTACAGGTGCGCGCGCACCCAGCGGATGATGTCCGCTTTGCCCATCGCCCCTGCCTGACGCGCAACCTCACGGCCCGATTTGAAGAGCATCAAGGTCGGAATGCTGCGAATGCCGAATGCGCCGGCGACCTTCTGCGCGGCATCGGTATCCAGCTTTGCCAGGCGTACCTCGGGTTCAAGCTCTGCAGCCGCCTGCGCGTATTGCGGCGCCATCGCCTGACAGGGGCCACACCACGCAGCCCAGAAGTCCACCACCACCGGAACGTCACTACGCTCGATGTGACGGCGAAAATTCTCGTCGTTGAGCTCGATCGGATGCCCCGTGAACAACGCTCGATGACAATGCCCACACTTCGGCGCCTCGTGGAGGCGCCCGGCCGGAATGCGATTGATGGTCTCGCAGTGCGGACACACGAGGTGCGGTGCATCGGGCATGCTCGCTCCGTGGGGGCGGCGGGCGAGATCTCAAGGGGCTACTGGGCCGCCCAATTCCCGGGTCCCCGGACCGCGGGGGCTTAGGCCGCTCACGGATCGTGGGTCCTCCCCGCAATGGTGGCATGATTGGCGAGCGGGCACGAAGTCGCAAGGTAATCCGGAGTCGTAAGCAATGAGACACCAGATCAAGGGCACCACGATGCCCGTACTCGAAATCGGCCTCGATCCGAACGATCGGATTGTCGCGGAACCGGGCGAGTTCTCATGGATGACCGAGGGTGTGCAGATGCGCACGACCGCCTATACGGCGGGGGCCCGCGGCATCTGGGGCGCACTCGGGCGCGCTTTCTCGGGCGGCGGGCTCTTCATGACCGAGTACTCGGCGCCTGCCGGTCGAGGAGTCGTGGCGTTCGCCGCGAAGGTGCCAGGCGCGATCTTACAGGTCGATGTGCCCGCGGGGCATTCGTATCTGATTCATCGCCACGGCTTTCTCTGCGGTACCGAGGGACTGCAGCTCGCGACCGGGTTTCAGCGCTCTCTCGGGGCCGGGATCTTCGGCGGCGATGGTTTTCTCCTACAGCGCCTGACCGGCCCTTGTACCGCTTGGGTGGAGCTCGGCGGTGAGGTGGTGACCTACGATCTCGTTGCGGGCGAGACGCTGCAGGTGCATCCGGGCCATATCGGCATGTTTCAGGACAGCGTCAACTTCGATATCGCGTTCATGCGCGGCTTTGCCAATGCCCTCTTCGGGGGCGATGGTCTTTTCGTGGCGCGGTTGACCGGACCCGGCAAGGTCTGGCTGCAGACACTCACGGTGCCCAACCTAGCGCATGCGCTCGCGCCCTATCTGGGCGCGCATATGGCTCAGAACGTCCAAAGCGGTGCGGCTGGCGGAATCGCTGGCGCGGTACTGCGTGACATGTTCGGCGCAAACCGTTGACAGCCACCGGCTAAGTCTCGCGCTCCAATCCGATTCGCAGGGAGATTCCGATGTCGGGCAGGGTGAGACGCATCGTCACGGGTCACGATGCCGGCGGCAAATCGGTGGTGCTGTCCGACGATGCTCCGCCGCAGCACCATGAGATGATGGGCCCAAAGATCGGTGCCGATTTTCACGAGATCTGGAACTCGCCAAGGGCAATCCCGACGCTTACCTCCACCGAAGCGCGCGAGCCCAATGAGCGCGCCTTTACGATCATGCCGTCCTCGGGGCATCTGCTGCGGATCATCGACATGTACCCGCTCAAGGATGGTGGCAGCCGGACGGTCATGCACCGCACCAAGACGCTCGACTACGTCGTCGTGATCGAGGGCGAGGCCGTCCTGATTCTCGAGGACAGCGAGGTCACGCTGAGGAAAAGCGACGTTGTGGTTCAGCGCGGCACCGATCATGCCTGGGAGAACCGCTCGGACAGACCCGCGCGCCTGGCGTTCTTTCACATCGATGCGGAGTTCGCCGATGAGCTTCTCGCGAAGCTGCCGCAGCCCCTCGACCTCATGCGGTGAGCCATAGAGCACAAGCGTGCCTGCGGAAGCGCAATGCTGTCCAACGAGCTTGAACATTGCCTGAACGACGCGTTCCGGCACGCACGCGAAGCCCGCCATGAGCTGCTCACCGTCGAGCATCTGCTGCTCGCGATGCTCGGTACCCCCGAGGTCCGCGAGATTCTGGGGACCTGTCGATGCGACCTCGCGACGCTCCAGCAGGACCTCAAAGATCATCTCGAGCGCTCAACTCCGCGCCTGGCGGAAAGCTCCGACACCCCGGTCCACCCAACGCATGGCTTCCAGCGCGTGCTGCAACGTGCCGTATTCCACATCCAGTCGAGCGGCAAGCAGGAAGTCGGCGTCGCCAACGTTCTCGTTGCAATCTTCAGTGAGAAGCAGAGTGATGCGGTCCACCTGCTCAACCGTCAGAACGTGACGCGCCAGGACGTGGTTGACCATCTCTCACACAAACCTAACGTACGCTCGACGATCAGAATCGGCTCCGTGGTCATCCATACCCCCGAGTTCGATCGGACCGTCGCATTCTGGCAGGCGGCCCTCAAGTACGTGCCCCGTGACCGTGCAAGCGCCGACTGGATCGTGTTGCGCGATCCGACCGGCAAGGGCCCGAATCTCTCCTTTCACGGGCGTGACCGTCGCCCACGGAGCCGCAGTTGGGTTCACCTCGATCTCTACGCTTCGGATCGAGAGGCCGAAGTCCGACGACTGCTCGTTCTCGGCGCACGGCGCTATCCCTGGCGCTATCCTCCGGGGTCTGACTTCGTCGTACTCGAGGATCCTGGGGGCAATCTCTTCTGCGTCGTCGCGAAGCCCGACGATCACTGACGTGCTTCGAGCAGACCGGCATGACGGCCGACGACTCGCGTCACAAGGCTCGGCGCGACCTCCTACCGCAAGCGATGTTGATTGGTTAGGATGGCCGATGTGACATCCACTCTGAGCTGATTCGAGCTGTACCCAGAACGCGGGGCATCATGTCTCGAGCTACCTCGACTCTCTCCGGTCTCATGACACTGCTCATCGCCACGGCCCCCGTATTCGGGGGTCAGGGTTCCCTCCTCTTGGGGACATGGACGATCGATGTGTCGAGGCTGAATATTGCGAATCCACCGAAGAGCGTCACCATCGTGTTGGCGGACGCGGGCGATGGCCGGTACAAGATGCGCGTGAACATCATCGACCACGATGGCTCAACGAGGAAAGGGGCGACAACATTCAAGCCAGATGGCACGCCGTCTCCGGCAGTTGGCAACGCAGACTACGACGTCGTGTCGATGACGATGCCGAGTCGCAAAGTCTGGGTGATGGGCGGAGGATTTCCGGGGCATCCAGCCAACACCCGAGTCTTCTCACTGGCCGCCGACGGCAGGCACATGACCGAAACCGTCGTTTGGCACACCCCGGACGGCACGCCGCACACGAGGGTCGATTTCTGGACGCGTGCGAAGTAGCCGGCGTCCGAACGGGTGCCGGAACCAGCTTGCCGCGCAGCTGGGGCGTCGAGCTCGGCATGCGGGCACGCACCAATGCGGTTCTGTCCATAGTGGGCACGACCATCTTCAACGCACTTTTCTTCGCCGGTTACTTTTATGTACAGCAGCACCCCCCGCATGTACCGATCACCATTCCGGCGACCGCCCTCGATAGGCTGATTTCCTACCAGCCGCAACTCTTGTTCGCGTACGTTTCGCTATGGATCTACGTCGGTGCCGGGCCAGGGCTCCAAAGGTCGTTCTCCGAAGTCGCCGCGTATGCCCTGTGGATGGCCGCGCTGTGCGTCACGGGCCTCGGGATCTTTTATTTCTGGCCGACGCAGGTGCCACCGCTTTCGCATAACGCCACAACCAGCGCGGGTCTGGTCCTGCTCCATCACCTGGATGAGACTGGTAATGCCTGCCCGTCGATGCACGTGGCCACGGCGACCTTCACCCTGCTGCGTCTCGATGAGGTCTTTCGTTCCGTGCGAGCGCCGCTCGCCCTGCGATTGGTCAATTCAGCATGGTTCTTGCTGATCGTTTATTCGACGCTGGCCATCAAACAACATATGGCGCTCGACGTCGCCGCCGGCGCACTGCTCGGCGTGCTATTCGTGCTACCGTCGCTGCGTTGGCGACCGGAAGCTGCGCTCCGCCCCATGCCCTTCACGACCGCCGAAGGAACGAGGCAGGCAAGTAGCTGATGCGCGCGCTTCTACCGGCGCGCCCGCGGCAACAAGGCGAACGCGCGGCCGAGCCGCGTGTCGGTGGCGTCGCGCAGAGCGCGACACGCCACACGTCGTCCTCGAAAGAGATTTACCCTGGCTGCCGGCAGCAGCTACGTGAGGTTCGACATGGCCGAGACGCCCAAGACTCCCGAAAAGAAGCTCTTCGAGGTCACGAGCAAGGTCATCAAGCGGCGCGACCCGGCTAAGCCGGGCTCGAGCACCACTATCGAGACAGTTTGGCAGATGCCGGACGGCACCATCACCAAGGGTACCTACGTTGGAGCCACAGGACGTTGGACGCTGCAGGCCAGCGGCGCTCCGGTGAAGCCCGAAATGGCTGCGCAGCTGGATGCCATCGAAGCACGCTCGCTCGCTGAGCGCACACCCTGACGAGCGTCTTTGTCGACGCAGCGACCCGGCATCATGCAAACAGGGCATGGCTGCATCGAGCTGGACAGTGGGCCTGATCTCCACCGAAGCCCTTTTTCCGAATGTGCGCACGCGTCAAATTCCAAAACAACTTGAGCTACCTCGCGTCGCATGCCCGACTGCGGATGTGCGTATGGTGATGCGCACATGGTTGACCCAGTATCGCGCTTCACGTAAATTACGTGAATCAGCCATCTACCGTTTGTAGCCCATCATGGCAAGCAAGCACAACATAACTGTCGCGCTAGATCCTGGACTGCTGAAGAAAGCCCGGGCGGTAGCGGCGCGGCGCGGACTGAGTGTGAGCGCATTGCTCGCGCGCGAGCTGCGTGAGCTGGTTGACGAAGATCGAACCTACCAAGCGGCACGGCGCCGCGCTCTTACACTGCTTTCTTCGCCGCTTCCGCTTGGAGGTGGTCTATTCCCTCGCGAAGCGTTGCACGAGCGCACCCGTTGAGCGCTCTCGTCTTTGTCGACACCAACATTCTGGTTTACGCCCAAGACGGGCAGGCCGGAGCAAAACGCGAACGTGCTGCGGGCGTATTGAGGGAACTCTGGAGCTCGGGTCTGGGGCGCCTCTCCGTCCAGGTGCTGCAAGAATTCTACGTCAACGTAACACGCAAACTGGGATCACCCCTTGCTCGCTCGACCGCACGCGAGATCGTCAGCGCATACGGAACGTGGATTCGCGAACCCACGACGGCCGAGACGGTGGTTCGGGCCACCGATCTTGCCGATCTCGCGCAGCTTTCCTTTTGGGATGCACTTATCGTGGCGTCGGCCGAACAGGCCGGTGCCTCACAGCTCTACAGTGAAGACTTCCATGCTGGCCAGACGATCGCAGGGGTGACAATCGTCAACCCGCTGGTCGTGAAATGAACCACGCCGCGAAGCCAAAACAACCGCTCGCTCCAAGTGGCGCGATTAGGAGCAACCCCACACAGCCCCGGCGAGATCCAGAATGACCAGGGTGCCTGACACGCCCGTTTGTACCCTTATCGAATCTCAGGGCCAGTGGCCTCGCGTTGCGTACCGAGGTCGATGTCGCAGTGGTTCGTGCCACGTTTGACGATCAACGGACAATCGATCAATAATACGTGAGTAGTCACTCATTATTAAGATCGGATGGTATGGCGAGACCGAGGAGCGAGGACAGGCGCAACGCGATACTGATGGCCACGACGGAACTCATTGCTGAACAGGGGTTGGGTGCGCCGACGGCGGCAATCGCCAAGAGGGCGGGCGTCCCGAATGGATCTATCTTCACGTACTTCAAAACCAAGAGGGACCTGCTCAACGTGCTTTACATCGAGTTGTCGAGGGAAATGACCGACACGGTACTGGCTAGGATGCCGGCGGGAGGCGACATACGCGCCCAATTTCACCACCTCTGGGAGACTTGGACTTCTTGGGGCGCGGCGAACTTGTCGAAGCGGCGTGCGCAGACACTGCTCAACGTTTCGGATCTGGTGACAGAACACAACCGGAATACGGCGTACGAGTACGCGGATGCTGTCTATGAGCTATTCCGGCGGGCGAGCGCCAGGGGCGCCTTGCGCAATTCCCCGACCCGATACATCGGGGGCTTGGTCCACGGCTTAGCGGAGACGACGATGGACTTTATCGTCCGCAACCCGCGGAAGGCGCAGCAGTTCCGAGAAGCCGGGTTCGAGGCGGCGTGGCGAATGCTCAACTAATTTTTTATCCCATTAATGACTGTCCACTCACTCATTCCCGGAGCCTGCATGTCAAAGATATGGTTGATTACTGGAAGCGCGAGTGGATTGGGACGTCATATCGCGGAAGCCGCGCTCGAGGGCGGGAACCAAGTTGTGGCAACGGCACGCCGCCCCTCGGACCTCTCGGAAATGGAGGAGCGGTACGGCGCGAATGTTTGCATCGTGCAGCTAGACGTCACCGATGAAGCACAAGGAGGGGCAGCAGTTCGGGCTGCCGTCGAGCGGTTCGGAAGACTGGACGTGCTTGTGAACAACGCGGGCTACGGAGATACACGACCGTTCGAGCAATGTCCCTCCGCCGAGTTTCGTAAACTGGTCGACACCTGTCTGTTCGGCGTCGTGAACCTGACACGCGCGGCGCTTCCCGTCATGCGTAAGCAGCGGAGCGGGCACATCATCCAAATCTCCTCGTTAGGCGGGCGCACAGCCTTTCCCGGCAACGCAGCCTACTTCGCGTCGAAATGGGCCGTGGGCGGCTTCACTGAAGGAATCGCCCTCGAGACCGCGCCGTTTGGCGTGAAAGTCACCGCGCTGGAGCCCGGGGCGATGCGAACCAATTGGGGCACGCGCGCGCATGCCAGGCAGGATTCGCTGCTGCCAGAATACGAGCCGTCAGTCGGCACGAGCATGCGACTCATGAAGGGCTACTGGGGCAGGGAGAACGGCGACCCTGCCAAGGTCGCGCAGGTCGTCCTAAAGATCGCTGACGCCGAGAGATTGCCGCCGCACATCTTGCTCGGTAGCGACGCCATCCAGCTCGCTCACCAAGCCGAGCAAGCGAGAGCAGCAGCGGCAGACCGCTGGAAAGCCGTTAGTGCCTCGATCGACATGGACGCCCCTGGCCCGATTCCCGCCTTGCCGTCCGCCTGACGCCCTCCTCCTCTGAGCCCTGTACCCGGAGCAGTGCGATGCAAACGATCACCAAGCACTTCATCAACGGCGACCTCGTCGAATCCCACGGCACCGCCGTCGTCGAGGTGCGCAATCCGACGAACAACGAACTGATCGGCCGTGTCACGATGGGCGATGCAATCGATGCGGAGCGGGCCATCACCGCTGCCAAAGCAGCGTTCCCGGGCTGGTCGCGAACCACGCTCGAAGAACGGAAGGTCTGGTTGCAGCAGATCGCCGACGCTCTTACGGAGCGGCTGGACGAGCTAATAGCGTTGTGCATTGCAGAATTCGGCGGGCTCGCATCCTTCTCGCGCTACGCAATGAGCCAGGCGCGAGACTTCTTCGTTATCGCGCAGGGCACACTCGCGCCCGAGCATTTCGAGCAGACGGTGGGTCATGCGAAAGTCACGCGAGTGCCGTTGGGCGTCGCGGGTCTTTTGGCTCCGTGGAATGGGAATCCTTGGTTCGTCTGCGGCAAAACGGCCTCGGCGCTCGCCGCCGGCTGCACCGTCGTGATCAAGCCGAGCGAGCACTCTGCACTCGAAGCGCGGGTATTGATGGAGGCCTTCCATAAGGCTGGGTTGCCGCCCGGCGTGATCAACATCGTAAACGGCCGTGGCGATCCGGTCGGTAATACGATCACGCGCAGTCCCGACGTCCGCAAGATCTCTTTCACCGGTTCCACCCGGGTCGGGAAGATCATCAACCGTGACGCCACCGAGACAATGAAGCGCGTGACGTTGGAGTTGGGCGGCAAGTCACCTACCGTCATCATGGCTGACGCCGATGTCGAGGGCGCCGTTGCGTTCGCGCTGACAGCCGGACTTATCAATACCGGCTCCGCGTGCATCGCCGGAACACGTATCCTGGTTCCTGAGGGCCGTGCCGCGGAATTCAAGGCGGCGTTGAAGACCGGGATGGAAGCGCTGAGGGCTGGTGATCCAGCCGATCCCAAGACCACCGTTCAACCGATGATCACTGCCGCCCACTGGGAGCACGTCCAGGAATACATCCGAAAGGGGCTGGGAGCGGGGGCCGAGCTCGTGACGGGAGGGCTTGGCAAGCCGGAAGGCTTGGAAGCAGGCCACTTCGTCAAGCCGACGCTGTTCGCGAAGGTTCGCAACGACATGGCTATCGCCCAGGAAGAGATCTTTGGACCGGTGCTAGTCATGATCACGTATCGCAACGAGGACGACGCCGTGGCAAGCGCTAACGACGTCGCGTATGGCCTACACGCCTACATCTACGGCTCGGATCGAGAACGCGCCCGCGCGCTGGCCAATCGCCTGCACGCCGGCCGCGTGATGATCAATGAAGTGACCGATGACCCTGTGGCGCCGTTCGGCGGCTTCAAGATGTCGGGGATAGGGCGCGAGTTCGGCGTCATCGGCATGCAGGCATTCACGGAGCTCCGCGCGGTCTTCGGCTAATGAACGCAAGGCCCCGGCCAGCGACGCATTAACGAGGGCCAGTGATAAGGGATTTCTTCTGGCACGACGCCCAGGATTGGGTGGCTTGTTTGTCAAAACGGAGAGAGCGCATGACTGAGCATATCAATCAACGTCGACGCCTCTTTACCGGATCTGCAGCCATGACCATCGCCACGGCGCAGTTCGGTCTACTCAGCTCGACGGGCGTGCAATCCGGCGAAACGAGGCAGGCAACCGTGGCAGTGATTAGGCGGGGCACGAACACATCCTTCAAATCACTGAAGCAGATTAACGCCGGCCTGCTCAATGTCGGATACGCGGAGGAGGGTCCTCCTAACGGCCCTGCCGTCGTTCTTCTACATGGCTGGCCCTATGATATTCACAGTTTCGTCGATGTCGCTCCGCTGCTGGGGTCCGCGGGTTACCGCGTGGTCGTTCCGTATCTGCGCGGCTATGGGTCAACGCGCTTTCTTTCCAGTGCGACGTTTCGGAAC